>Ga0180433_10003117_pt1 | contig 24690 bp, 21 predicted proteins | sample SS_ome_8_FD_132980 | JGI IMG/M metagenome (GOLD analysis project Ga0180433, IMG submission 132980) | Hypersaline lake sediment archaeal communities from the Salton Sea, California, USA - SS_1_D_1 metaG | ecosystem: Environmental > Aquatic > Non-marine Saline and Alkaline > Hypersaline >... | reverse complement strand
TACCCGTCCTCATCCATTTTCGCAATATCACCAGTTAATAACCATCCATCTTTAATCTGATTTTCAGTTTCTTCTGGTTTATTCCAGTATCCCTTCATTACTTGTGGACCTTTTACCATAATCTCTCCGGGTTCCCCAGAAGGCATTATTTTATTGTAATCTTCGAGATCCACGATTTTTACAATAGTATCCGGAATTGGCATCCCAATCGAGCCTACTTTTCTTTCTCCACTGAACGGATTGGTCGTGACAACTGGTGAGGATTCCGTCATCCCATAACCTTCCAGAATTATGGCTCCTGTCCTTTCTTCAAATTCTTTCATTACCTCTGGAGGCATAGGTGCAGCTCCAGTATTGCAAACTCTGATAGATCGCAAATCTTTCGCATAATCTTCGAGATCATCCCGTTCTAATAATCTCATATACATAGTTGGAACTCCAGGAAACATTGTAGCATTAGTACTTTTAATTATTTCGAAAAGAGATTTTTGATCGCGAGGATCGGGATTAAGAGCGATAGTGGAACCTATTAAGATATGTAAATTCATGCATATCGTTTGACCATAAATATGAAAAAGGGGAAGATTAGTGAGAATTGTTTCTTTTCCTTCACGAAAATCACCTGCTGCCCATGCAACAACAGCAGTACAATTTGAGACAAGATTATAATGAGTCAACATTGCACCTTTGGGTAATCCAGTAGTCCCACCAGTGTATTGTAAGCATGCGATATCTTCTTTAGCATTGGTTGGAAAAGTGGGAGGGTTTGGTTTTGTGTTATTAACTAAGTTTAAGAATTGCAAAGTCCCAGAGATTTCGGGAGGATTTCGAGGCGCCATAGGTGAGTAATCTAAAACATTTGTAATAACAACATGTCTTAAACGTGTTCTACTCCGAATATTATTTATCTTTTCAATTTGATTATCCCAAGCAATTATAACTTCAGCTCCAGAATCATTAAGCTGATAAGCTAATTCATGTTCTGTATGAAGCACACTACATGCAGTAACGATGCCACCGGCTTTTAAGATACCGTAATAACTCATGATGAACTGAGGAAAATTTGGAATCATGATTGCCACAACATCTCCACGTTTTACCCCAAGATCTACTAAAGCGGTTGCTAATCTATCAGTAATATCATCCAATTTTTTATAGGATATTTTATTTTTTAAGAACCAAATTGCAGTTCGGCTACTATGATTATCTGCTGAATTTTTTAGAAACTCTAAAATATTTATCTCGGGATAATCTATATGTGCTGGAACGCCCTCATCATAGTTTTTCAACCAAGGTTTTTGAGAATAAATGTCTTCAGTCATATTTTATTCACTTTATATATCGTTATTTTTATTATTAACATATTTTATCTTATTAACTTTATTTAATATCTATTAAAAAAAGAAAAAAAATTATATTATTTTATGATCTTTCTTTTAAGTTATCTATAGCTAAATCTGCTGCTTCACAAACATAATCACATTCATCATGAATCATACCTTGTAATGCAGTTATCACATCCTCAGTTTCTACCTTAATTTTACCCAGTGCCTCTGTCACCCTCCATCGAACATCTTTATCTTTATCATCCAAGGCTTTAATTAATGAAGGAATAGCATCACGAGCAAATGATCCTAATTTACCTATAGAGAGTGCTGCCTCTCTCCTTACATTAGATTTCTTATCATTTAAAGTATTTTCCAATGCTTTAAGAGCCTCTTTGGAATTCATTCCAATCTTTCCTAAAGTTCTTGCAGCTTCTAATCTTATATAATTCTTTTTACTTTTCAGTTGTTCGATCACAAATCGTATTGCTTCCTCATTAATTTCCCCGATTCCCCCAATAGAAGCAAGTAATAACACTTTTTGTCTATTTTTCAGATCTAAAAACCTATGTAACCTAAACCATAAGTAATCTCCTTGAAGCAATCTTATAAAATCATAAACCATAATAATGCCATATACTATGTATATGTAATTAATAAGCAAGAATGTGGGGTTAAAGAATGAGGCTATTAGACTGAGGATTGGAATAAGATAAAAGATAAAAAGTGTAAATATTGGTTTGAATTGAAGAGGCATTTTACGTTTATATGCCATTGTTAGATATGGAATAGCAGGTTCCCCTATACTTCTAAGAGAATCCGCAGCAATACCTCGTACAGCTTCAATCTTATCATTTAGTAGATATGATATTTTACCCAAAGCCTCTGAGGTTGATACTCCAATTTCTCCTAAAGTTTCAACAGCAGATTTCCTCACAATTGGATCTTTATGATCTAAAGAAGCCAACAAATGTGGAATAGCGGGTTCTCCTATCTCTGTCAAAGTCGAGATTACCCTATTTCTTACTCTCCAATCATCATCATTAAGAGTATTTATTAGAGTTGGAATAGATTTTATTGTATTTTTGCCGATGCCGCTAATTGCTTCTGCTGAGGCGGTTCTCACAGTCCAATTTGGGTCCCTCATGCTCTTGGTCAAATCAGGTATTACTTCATAAGCGTCTGGACCTAATAAACCGAGAGCTTTTGCTGATTCTGTGCGAACACTTTCGTCTTTGTCTTTTAATCCTTTTTTTAGCATATCTATACATTCTTCTGATGCGACACAAATTTTTCCTAATGAATTAACTACGGCGCTACGTATGGATATTTCTTTCTCATCTATAAGATTTGCTAATTTCGGTATTGATGAAGATGCTTTTGGTCCAATTTTACCTAATGATCTTGCAGCTTCACGTCTAATGCTCCAATCCTCATCATTGAGGTATTGAGCAATTTTTGATACTGCTTGTTCCCCAACTTCTGATCCGAGCTCTCCAAGAACGAATATGGAGTTAAATCGAATTGATCGTATCTCATTATCAATTTGAGCAATAACCTCATTTATAACAGAAGGGTCCTTTTCTATTCTTCCAAGAACTAAATCAATCCGTGCGTCTCTTAATAATTGTTCTAATGAAGCAGACACTTTTTATCACCTTATATTCCCAAATATACTTTTTTAATTCGAGGTTCCTTCTTTAATTGTTCCGCAGTACCTCTCATTTCTATTTTCCCATCTTCGAGAACATGAATATTTTCCGCTACATCCATCGCTAACATGGCATCTTGCTCAATCAATAAAATGGTTGTACCCTCGTTTTTTATCTGATTAATAGCCTCAAAGATAGTATTTTTAATTTTTGGAGCAAGCCCTAAAGAAGGTTCATCCAGTAAGAGTAATTTTGGATTAGCAATTAATGCTCTACCTATGGCTAACATTTGTTGTTCTCCTCCACTCAATGTGCCCGAACGTTGCTTTACTCTTTCTTTAAGCCGAGGAAATATTTCAAAAATAAATTCAAGCAGTTCTTTAAACTTATTACTGTCTCTAAGCGTAGTAGCACCCATCTCCAAGTTTTCCATTACTGTCATATCCGGAAAAAGCCTCCTCCGTTCTGGACAAAGAGCAATACCTCTCTTAGCGATCTTATGAGCCTTTAAACCATCGATTCTCTCTCCTAAAAATTCAACTTTTCCTCTGTCTGGCTCTTCTAAACCAGAGATCACTTTTAATAAAGTAGTTTTTCCAGCACCGTTAGGACCAATAACCGCATCTAATGATCCTTTTTCTACTTTTAAATTAATCTCTTCGAGTGCTTTTGCCTTTTCATAATAATGATATACTTTTTTAAGTTCTAGCAAATTCTCCACCTCTTCCTAAATATGCTTCTAATACTATTTTATTATTAGCAACCTCTTTAGGAGGTCCATCAGCAATAAACTTACCTTGATGCATGGCAATTACTCTTGGAACAAGCCCCATTAATTCTCGCAACACATGCCCGGTAACAAAAACCGTGACACCATCAGAGTGTAAACTTCTAATCAAATCTGTTATATTAACAGCTTCTTCATGAGATAATCCACTAAATGGCTCATCAAGAAGTAATAATTGCGGATTTGTCCCTAAAGCTTTGCCGATTTGTAGTTTTCTTAAATCACCATGAGGTAATATAACAGGTGGGAGCCTTGCTTTATCTATAAGCCCGACTGAAGCTAAAATTGTGCTTGAATATTCATCAATACCGTAATCTTTTGCTATTTTTTTACCTCTAGACGATAAGCATGAAACATTAATATTATCGAGTAAAGTCATAAATTTAAATGATCTTACTAATTGAAATGTTCTTACTAGTCCTAAATTAACAATTTTGTGAGTACTCATTCCTGTGATATCGCGACCATCGAATCTAATCGTCCCTGAAGTAGGGCTCTCTATTCCTGAAATTAAATTAAATATGGTTGTCTTTCCAGCACCATTTGGACCAATTAATCCCACAAATTCTCCTCGATGAATTTCAAAGCTCATATCATTTACAGCAGTCAATCCAGCAAATTTTTTTGTGAGATTCTTCACTTCTAAAATTATTCCGATTTTAACCCACCTTTAATATTTTTTCTATCACTTTTATTATATCTATTTTATCTACCTAAAAGTAAATCCCATAAATCTTGTAAATGTTCGAGTACAGGTTTTAATAACCCATGTTCAGCAAAACGAATTATTAGAATTAAAATTATTGAAAAAATAAATATCGGTTCAGTGAATCCTCCAAACATATCTGAGATATTGGGATTGTCTCCTAATAATCTTAAAATCTCTCCTAAAAATACGAAAATAAAAGCTCCTAGAGCCGATCCCGAAATTGTTGCAAGTCCACCTACTGATGCCATAATTATTGCGTAAAATGAATATAATGCTTGAAAACTGCCTGGATTTACTCCACTTAACCGTATTGTATATAATCCTCCAGCAATCCCTGCGAAAAATCCACTTATCATAAATGCAAGAATTTTGTATTTCGTAGTATTAATACCTGAGGCTTTTGCCCCCGTTTCATCGTCCCTTATTGACTTAAAGATTGTTCCAAGCTTAGACTTTCCTAAATGAGTTAACACTATCAACGAAACACACATTATCAAAAAAATTATTAAATAAGAAATCCCTGGATTAGGTGAAATTGGAGGAACCTGACCTATTCCATCTGTTCCAAACATAATAGTCCCAGGGAATGTATTCTCCCAAAGAATGGCAAGTGATCCCATTAAGAATAATTGGTATAAAATCAAACTCATCGCAAGTGTTCCAAGAGCTAAATATGGTCCTTTGAGGCGAAGTGCAGGAACACCGATTATCAGTCCAAATAAAACTGCAATTACTGCTCCTAGTATAAGTGCGGTCCACCAAGGAAAATTGAGGAATCTGATTGTAAATGCGGTTGCATATCCTGCAATTCCTAAAAAGATTGCATGACCAAAACTCACTTGCCCAACAAATCCCGCTAGAAAATCCCAAGAAGCAGCAAAAATTGTAAATATCATAAAAGTATTAAAAATACCAATAATATAGTTATTCCCTGTCAGAGGAATTAAAATCAAACCAATTAGGCATAAAACTGTTAATTTTCCTCTAAAAGTTCCGATCCAATCTCTAAAATATATTTTAAAATCATGAAACTCGTAGTTTATCTTCACTCTTATTACCTCTTACTATTTTATTTCTTTTTTACCAAAAAGGCCTCTTGGTCTTAAAACTAACATAACTACAATAACAATTATAGGGATTAAGGCACTAAAAACCGGGTCAATAAAATAATTAGTAAATGATCTAGAATATGCAATAATAAATGCTCCGATTACACTACCGTGTAGGCTTCCTAAACCTCCGAGTACTACAATAGAAAAGGAATTTAGTAACACAGTCCATCCTATATGTGGAGCGACTGTTTCTACAGGTACATATAATATAGCAGCTACTGAGGCTAGAAAAGCAGAAATCATAAGGGTGTAGGCCAGAATTCTATCCACATTTATACCCATTAAAGAAGCAGCCTCAGGATCTTGAGCTACCGCGCGGATGGACTTACCTATTTTTAATTTATTAATAAAGAGCGAAATTAACGCTAATAATAATAATGAAACGATTAAGATAATAATATACTGATATTGAATATTAACTCCAAAAACAGTGAAATATCCAACAATAAGATACGGCATATTATGATAGATTGAATCAACTGCAATGCTCACAAATCGTTCGATAAAGAAAGCAAACGCAAAAGTTACTATTACAACCCCCACATGACTTTCTTTTAAAGGTTTGATTAATAAGAGATATATTAATCCTCCAATTAAAGTGGTTGCAATTAATGCGATTATAATACCAATTAGATATCCATATTGAGGAATGTTTATATAACATGAATAAAAAATATATGCGGTTATAACATAAAAAGCTCCGTGGGCTTGATTCAAAATACCACCAACACCATACACCAGTGAAAAACCCATCGCTAACAAAGCATAAATAGACCCTTGAATGGTTCCGAATATTAAAAAGCTCAAGATTGTATCAAACATCATATACACCTATGTTATAATAATCTGATGATAAATTTTAAACTTAAATCAACAAATTTTCGAAATTAATTATTATTTTGAGTTTATTATTTAAAAATCTTTATTAAATTAACTAATAAAAATTTTTTTGTTTATTCCTAATAACATTTAGATTTTTGATGTAAATAGTATAATTATTTAACCTATACTTAAAAAAAGTATAAACCTTTAAATATACGTTTAACTGAATTAGTAATTGTTAAACTTAATCTATACAAAAAAGTGACAAAAAATTATGGAACAATTAACAAAAAGAATTTTAGCTATTGTGTTAATAGCAGTTATTGGTGTGGCTGTTGGGATAACTGTTTGGATATTCGTGGCTCCTTACGCTTGGAGCGCAGCAGATTGTCCTGGAGCACCATCGAACATAACTGAAGACCAAATCATAAGAATGGGCGTTCTTGGTGGCATATATGATATTCAAGGCGAAGGTCAAGTAGAAGGGGCTGAATTGGCGGCTTATGAGATAAATCAAGCGGGAGGGATTACTGTTAATGGTAAAACCTACTACGTAGGAATCACTTTTGAAGATACAGATGAATCTAATCCCAACTTGGTCACTACTACAGGAGTAGCCGCCGCTGAGCGAATCATTAATTATAAACAAGTACAATTTCTTACTGGTGGTTTTCGATCTGAAGCATTGCAAGTATACCTTGAAACCGTGATGGATGCTAGGATCCCCTTTATTGGTACGGGTGCTGCAACCGATTCTTTCTGTCAAAATGTATTAGATGATTATGATAGATATAAATATTTCTTTAGAAATATGCCTATTAATTCGTCATCTTTGGGAGCTGAGATTATTGCATTCCTCGCAACCTATGCAGGGGTATTATCCTCTCCACTTTATGCAAATCGAACAATAAATAAATTCGGTATATTATATGAAGATTTGGTTTGGACAGAACCGTTAGTTGCTGCTTTAAAAGCCTATCTTCCATTATATGGAGGTCAAATTGTAGCGGACAGACCTTATCCTATTACTGCTACGCAAACGGATATGGATGGGTTTATGGATCAAATCCAAGCAAATGGTACTCAAATATTAATCCCGGTTATTTCCGCGCAAGGAGGCATTTTAATGATGAAATCATATCAAGCAGGTTTACCAGGATATGGATTTGTCGTAATTGGTATAGACGTCCAATCTCAGCTCGATACTTTCTGGACTGATTCGGTCGGTGCATGTAAGTATGAGACAGTTCTGCAATCATTGCATAGAACAAATAAAACTGAAGTATCAGTTCCATTCTGGGACGCATATGTAGCCAGATATAGTAAGGATCCTCTCTATACGGCAGTTGGTAGTTATGATGCTATTAAACTCTATGCATGGGCAATCAACCAATCACAATCTTTCAATGCCGACACTATCGTATCTACGATTGAAACATTAAATACTGCTAATCCACTACCAGGTGCAGGAGGTCTTGCTGCTTTCACAACCTCTCATGATATCCAAGAAGGCTATCCTTATGGTTATACTTTATTTGTTCAATGGCAAGCAGGAGGGACTAAGATAGTTGCTCCTTCTTTCGGCAGTATTTATCCAGATGCTCAAATAGCTACAGGATCCTATCAAACCCCATTATCTACTGGAGAATATCTAACATGGGATTTCAATTAATAAGTAATTACTAATCTAATTTTATTTTTTTTTCTATTATTTATAAAATAAATTGTAAATTTATGATTTCCCCTAATGTATTATATTGTTTTGTAGATCATTTTTTGAAAATCCATCTTCTAAACCAATAATTCGATTAGAATATTTATCAAATTGAATATTAATTGAATAAAAAGAACCCGAAAAATAGCTTTCGGATAGAAGTAAGAAGAGTGTGATTATTTTATCATCTTCTTCAAATTTAGGGAGAATATATTCCCATTTTAGGAAAAATACATATTTTTCACAGATTTTTAATGCGTGTCTGTATAATTCTTCTTTCAGTGAACCCTTTTCAATTTTGATATCATATATTGAATTATTCCTATTCCTAAATTGTAGTTTCTTGGTTAATTTAAAGAGTAAATTTTCATTTGAAGAGTAGTTTTGGTATATTAAGTAAGTAAATGGAAAAATACCAGGAATGTAATGAGCATCTTTAGGTAATTTTAATTGGACATACACTTTTGTTATAATTCTATAAGTAAAATAAAATAGATAAAACCCTAGAATTACATAAATAATAGGAGAAAAATACAAGGACGGCCATAAAAAAAAAAATGTGAGGTAAAATAAGATAATCAAACCAGAAATCGTTGCTAGCACAAAATTAATAGCGCGATCGATAAAGAATCTAATTCTTTTTTTGTAAATAGGATAAAAAAGCGGAATTTTAGAAGCAGTTAGGAAATCAAGAGTTAAATGTAAGCTATAAAAAATAAATCCCACTCCCCACACTAATAAAAATGGTTCTTGGGTGATAAGCGAAAAAACTGTTCCCGTTAGCCCAGATATTATTAATGCAAACAGATAGGAATGTGAAATGCCTTTATGTGAGAGCAAGTGTGTATTTTTTATTCGCTTTAATGGTTCTAAAATGATATCAAAATCTGCTAATACTGCCATTATTACCCCATACAATACAATACTAAAACTAAATGAATTGAGCGTGAATAAACTTAATAAAATCCCCATTAAAAAGTGAGTAAAAAAGTCCATATTCCTTGATTAAGAAGGCTTGATGCGTATTTTAACTTTCATATTATTAATTAATAGTTTTATAATATTGAATTTAATCTTAAATAAGCATCCTATTTAACTAACCTAAAAGGGGGCATTCCTTTTGTTCCTCTTTCACAAGCATTTATTGAAAGAGTTCATTCCAAGGTTTGTACTACTTTTTTGCAAAATAGTGGGCAAAATATTCATTATTTTTACCGAATCTTTTTCTAATGACCGTTTTAAATGAACCAATATCAAGTCTATTTTTCACTTTTTCTCATCAACATCCTACATCTGGTTGCAATTGGATATAACTATTAGGATATACATTAAATTCAATATTTTCTCGTATTGGATTGAATTTTTTCATTAATCCCTGCTCATCGGGAGCATAAGCGTAGATTCCTACATCCTCATAAATGCTATTTGTCTCAAAATTCACAAATAATTGCATATAATTATGAATATAACCTTCATTTATAGGAAAAATTGCCTTCTTTGTGTTAAATGATTCCATTTTATCAACTATCGCAAGGCATTCTAAGAATGTGGCATCATCTTCTATGGTGATATCATATGTTTTTCCTTTTTGAAGTCCTTTAATTGGAAGACTAATTTCAAAAGTAATATTTTTGATTTTTCTCCCTCCATTTTTTAAGGTTAATTTTTGTTAAATAAAGCCTTTTTCTTTTAAAAGATTCGGTAATTCTTTTTTTAATAAATAAGAAGCAGTGATTATTATTTGTTCATCAATTACTAGACATTTTCCATGTAAATTTAAATTACGTGCTTCATCAGAATTTAAATTTTTAGTATCATAATCAATATATTTCAAATATGGTGTCATGATTTCAAAAATCCTATTCATAAACTTATCCCATTCGCAAGCGCAGGCATCTAATGGTACATATATGTCGATTTTTAATTTATTGTCAGATTGTTCCATTATTTTTACCCCTTTTTCTTAATAGTTTATAAGCAATTACAATTATTAGTTTCATTTTTAATAACACTTCGAGCATTCCATAAACAACCGCAACCTTTTTGTTCATTTAAAACAATCGCATTAGCGGGACAGTTTCTTTGACAGGCGCTACATTCAGTACAAAGCTCTGGATGTAAAATCTCATATTTGCCAGTTTCATTCTTTTGGGGTAACCCAAAAGGACAGAGTTCCTCGCAGAGACCACAGCCAGTGCATTCTGGCTCTTTTATCATTATTTTTATATTTAAGACCTGCAAAATATTATCTAAAGAACTACTATCACAGCAAGAATTCTTTTTAATCATATTATTCCTCTCTCTTTTTTTTTAATTAATATAGAAAAGGTTTATTATATTTAATCCTAATGAAATTAAAGCAATTATCATTAAAATTATATTGATTTTTCTAAAAGTTGGATACTCTAATTGAATTTCCCTTGGACTTGTAGCCATAGTGTAGCCACTGAAAGACATCGTGGAGAAAAAACTGATCCATAAAACAATTGGCCACTGCAACAAGTTATAAATTAAAGAAGCATGTATAGACCATATAATTAAACTAAGAATAATTAGATTTAGTATTCCATAAAAAATTGCCTTTAAAACAAACTTTCGAGTAAAATTTGACAATGGAAACGTAATTGAAATTATAAAATTTGATATGATAATCCATGTTGCTAATTCTCCAATCCAGAATAGATTTTTAATCTGATTGAACACTAGAAGAAGGAAAATCAACCCTAATAGAGGTAAGATATAAATCTTCCGGAATAAAAAAGTTGTATGTGTTATTCCTGCTCGAATCCGGTGTTTCAAAGTAAATTTAGCAAGTTTCATTGATTCAGGCTTCTTTTTGGGGTTAATTTCAAGGAACTCTTTTATATCATCTGACCATACTGGACCAAATCTTATTTTAAAAGGAAAAATCTTAGGTAGTTGTGGAATTGATACTCCTCCCGCAGATAATTGAGGCAATATTAAGGTTTTTGAGTCGACAATATGTTCAAGACCAGTAGCTTCAATTGCATTTAAGAGTTGAGTATTCCCAAAATCATTACCTCTAGCTGCACACCATACATTTATGCCATTAGAGTCGAGGCACAGTATCCAAGCGTTAATTCCTCTCAAATTTCGCATTACTTTAATATATGTATATTCATAATTGGCAGTCACAATAATTGGAGATTTTTTATCCGGATTTCCTGATCTATAAATACCAGGCTCTATTGGGACTCTATCTATCTGTCCAGTAAATAAGCATCGATATATTCTAAATTGGGATTTCATTCCTCGAAAATTTCGTGGTTCTGGTTTATAGAATCCCGGTTCGTTATCATCATTCAGTTTAACTTTCTGTAGGTCAATAGTTCGAATAGAACCGTGAGCCCATTCGTTTTCTGAAAGAATTCTGAATCCGATTGAATTTGCGAAATGTAAAAAGTTGTTGTTAATATGAGTTCCTTCTAATTTCAATTTCCGTAACTTTTTTTTGAACCACCATCTTTTTAAATTGAAATGTAGCCTCCAGAAGCCAGAAGGTAGAAATTCTGCTGCGATTATTAACCTACCATCTGGTTTTAATGCTCTCCAAGCGTTTCTTAAAAAAATTTGTTGTTCAAATGGTTTAAGTTCAGAAAGCATAAATGTTGAGACAATAATATCTTGGGATTGCTCTTTCACAAGCATGTTGGATACACTACCGATTTGGTATAAAAGATTATCTTCTTTTAAGTTAGCGGGATAATTTTGCATTGCGTAATTTATCATCTTAAAGTTTTTATCTATTGCTATAACTCGATTTCCTTTTAAGGCCATCTTGCTTGCTAAATTACCCGTCCCACATCCGACATCTAAAATTGAATATGATTTATCTAACTTTTTAAGTATCCATTCATGTATATTTAAGTTAATTCCTTTAGTAAGTGAAGTGAATTTAGAATCATAAGAATCTGGTTCTTCTTCTAATTTCTTCATGTATACAACAGCCATTTGACACCAACTTCTTTATAAAAATATAAAAATTTAAAAAATTATTTGGATTTCCAAAATCCTATTTTTCCTAAATATCTACCTAAATATACGAGTGAAAGCATGACGGGTACTTCCCAAAACAAACCCATGGTAGTACCTAATGCCGCATAGGAACCTATCCCATACATTGAAACAGCAGTTGCAATTGCTATCTCGAAATGACTGGAAGATCCAATAATAACAGTAATAACTGCTTCTCTATATCTTAGTTTGAATAATTTTGTGACTATAACATTATAACCTACTACAATTAAAAATCCAACTAGGAGTGGAATTGTTACTATTACCAATAAATCTGGATTATTTATTAGAACATTGCCATTAAGTGAAAATAATACGACAAGGGTAATTAATAAAGCAACTATAGAAACTTTTCCTATAAATGGGCGATATTTTTCATTAAACCATTCCTTTCCTTTAGAATTTATAATTACTTTTTTACTCAAAATGCCTAGAATCAATGGTAAGCCAATGAAAAATACTAAAGAAACAAGTAATAACATGATATCTATAGGAATATTTTTAATTCCCGATAACAAAGAAACCATTCCTACATAACCGAATATAATTGTAATTGTATTTAAACTAGTATTAAGGACATTTTGTTCTTGATTACCCTTAGCCATCCAACCCCACACTAAAACCATAGCGGTACATGGTGAGCTGGATAATAAGATAATTGCAAAACCTAATTGTCTCACTATCTCAGAATCCCCAGGCAAGAATAAATTCACCATCAACAAACCTACAAAAGGAGCAACGAGCCAGTTAGAAATTAATGTTAAGATGATAGGTTTAGGATCCCTCCCCAGTTTTTTTAATTCTGAAGCTTGAATATTCAACATTGCAGGATACATCATTAAAAACAAACAAATGCCAATTGGAATAGAAATATTGCCGATAGATAAGGAATTTATCAAACTACTTACTCCTGGTAAAAGTTGTGATATTATTATCCCCAAAAAAATACAAATGGCTACCCAGAGTGGCAATAATTTCTCGAAATAGTTGATTTTTCGCGATTCTTGCTTATCTTGTTCTTCCACTTCTTTGAGTAATTCTTGTTCAAATTTTTCTTCAACCATAATTTTCAGTCTTGATCTTTTTATTGTGAAATTATTTTTTAATTTGTTCAATTAGGGCTTGAGATAGTATTATATTAGCTCAGATAAAAATGTTTCGATTCGGATTGCTTTTTATTTATTTGAATAAGTTTTTTAAATTTTCATAGCTTCTAAATATATAGTTAATATACTATATCCAAAAGTATGGTGATTTATTATTAAAACTAAAAGAAAGGCGGAAGTTAAAGAAATGTTATGTTCATGCGATAACTGTCAAGATAGCGATACACTTTTTAATCAATTAACCCAGCTTGGAAAAAATCTAAGATATGATGAGCAAGTAAATGAATTTATTAACTTTTTTAGTGCCTTAGGAAATATGGAAAGGTTAATAATAATATATGTATTAAAAGAAAAAGATAGATGCGTATGCGAGTTAGAAGCGATTTTAGATAAATCTCAACCTTCGATTTCACATCATTTACGCGAATTAGAAAAACTTGATTTAATACAAGGATTAAAAAAAGGGAAGTTTACTTATTATTCGCTTAATAAAAAGACATTAAACTCTAATTTAGACAAGATTTTAAATTCACTACTTATTTAATAATTTTGAAATACTGAATTAAAATACTTAATTCTTATTTTGGTTTTAAGGTTAATTTTGATTCGAGATTATCTGAAATTGCTTTTTTTGTAAAGAGAAAGGGGATGTATTTTCCTTTTACCCATAGCTTGATTAAATCTTTATAGTGCTTATGAAATGGAAGTCCTGATTGACCTCCTGGAAGTGCTCCTATAGAGTTGTCCCAGTTGGATAGATCGTGAATTTGACGATACGATGGTCCTGAAAGGACAATATAACCTTGCGAAGGATCGTAAGATCCTGGGTTCAATGTGTTTCCATCACCACCTAACTTAAAGGGGCCAACATTTAATATCTTTGCCTTCTTATTAGCGTGAGAAAAGGGATGAGTTAACGTGAGCGTGTGAAGGACCCCCCATTTCCATTTTTTAATATCAACACCAAATAAGGTAGCTAAATAGTCTAAAGCATTTTCTAGAGCCTTAAAAAGTAATATTGATGTTTCTTCATCTGAACCTACGAAATTTGATTCCAATATCCGCTTTAAATTAAATGGTCGGCTACCTCGGAAGATATTAGCAACTTTTTTATCTATTATTTTTTCTAATAGAATTTTTTGAGTTTCAGAATACCAGACTTTATATATAGTTCCCCCAATAGATTTTTTGGTCAAGAAATAATCCCATTTTTCTAAGATGTCTATGGCTTTAGAGAATTTATCTAAATTCTTGCTTATTTTTAAATACTTTAGCATTATTGGTGCTAATTGAGCTGCTTCCTCTGTATACCTATCAAGTTGAATAGCTTTAAAATCATCAATTGATAACTTGTTGTTTACTTGAAGTAATTTTTTTAACCTTAATTGTCTATAAGGAGCAATTCTATCCTCAGCGATTAATAATCCGTTCGGTGCTTTTTCGACGTTATAATTTGCAGTATAAACAAATCCACGTTTGGGATTAAATAAAGAATATAATTGATCGAATGTAGATATACCTTTCCAATCATATTTCTCATCATCTCCGGGTGTTATAGATCCCCCATTTCCATGTTTTCTAACGGGAATTTTTCCTCCGTGTTGATGACCAATATTACCTTCAATATCTCCATAAACGAAGTTTTGAGGATTTATAGTTAGAAATGATAATGCCTCTCTAAATTCTTGCCAATTTTTTGCTCTATTAATTCCTTTAAACCCTTTAAGATTATTTATGAGCTCTGCATCAAAACTTGACCATCTTAGGGCATATGTTCCCTTTATAAAAAAAGGGTAAATTTTATTATTTTTTTCAAAATAATGAATCACTGGACCAAATTTGCTTCTGAAAACGGGATAAATTATAGGTTTCTCATTTCCTCTGATATGTATAATCTCATCTTTTCGCTCAAATTCTGTCCAATTTCCATTATAGCGATATTGAGATTCATTCCTTGGATTAATCGTTAACTTAAATAAGTCTGTAGTATCAGCCATAACATTAGTTAGCCCCCAAGCAATCGATTCATTATGACCTATTATAATTGCAGGTACTCCTGGAAGAGATGTTCCTGTGGCATTAAGTTCAGGGCAATGTAAATGCATTAAGAACCATAGCGCTGGATTAGTAAGAGGTAGATGGGGATCGTTAGCTAATAGTACTGTTCCAGTTTCAGATTTATCGGGATTCACAGCCCATGCATTGCTACCGACAGATTCATCAACTTCAATTTCAGAATTAAAGGATATAACTTGATTGGTAGTCTTTTTTCCAAGTCTTGTCGTAAGATATTCTCTTAGGATTTCATATGGATAATTCCAATTACTTAATGACCATTCAATCATGCTAATAATTTTAAAACTATCAGCAAGAGTCCAATCCTCTGGTTTAAAATTTAAGATATGAAACTCAATAGGTAAACTATTTTGCACTAAATGGATTCTTTTATTTACACCTTTGATATAGGAATCCAAAAATTTAAAATCATTAGACTTTTTATCCTCCCGGAGATTTTGTGAACAAATCTGCGCGATTTGATATAAACCAAGCTCTCTATAATGTTTATCACTTGTTAAAGATCCCTCTCCAGTGATTTCAGATAATGTACCTGAGATTAATCTTCTAAAGGTTTCCATTTGCCATAATCGATGACTTGCGTGAATATATCCCTGAGAAAAATAGAGGTCATAAATATTATTGGCAAATATGTGGGGAATTCCCCATTTATCCCACAGTATTTCCACGTTCTCATTCAATCCATGGATATATTTAACTCCCTGCATCGAAGGAAAAGCATTTTTTGCAACTTCTAACATCTCTTCCATCATTTTCACGATTAATTAGTAAATTTGTAAGGTATGATGTTATATATTTAGTCTTTTTAAAATTTAAAGATGTAGAAGATTTATCATAGTGTGGTAAAGGATTTTTATGAATGCGTAAAATAGAAAAATTTATTGCTTTCCATCAATCGCTAAATATATATGCCTAAATTACCATGTAGATAATATTCATAATTTTTCCAGAAGAAGTTGTTGAAAATCTCATATGGATGATATAAAATCAAATCTTAGCACAGATAAATTCTATAAAGTATTACATTCGGTTGATATAGAAGTTGAACAAGGTGATATCTATTATAGAAAGAAATATAATGATATCATAAATTATTTTAAGATGATTTTAACCCATAATGAGAATTCTTTGCTTTCTGAATACTCCAAAATTATTATTCCAAAGGGTTTACTACTAGTAAAAATTAGTCCAAATAGTGACATTCATGAGTTTTTAAAATTAGTATGTAAGAATTATTTTCTAGACTTTTTTGAGATGAATTATGAGAAAATTTTTTTTAATTACATGGATTTTCTTGAAATTTTTCCAGAGATTATCTTAGATATTATCAAACTTAAAAAAGATAACAGCAATACGAGAGTTAATAATGAAGATTCATTAGATAAAGATTTAAACGTTTCCATAAATAAAATCCTTTTAATAGATGAAAATAAACTAAAATTTAGTTCAAACGATCCAACAAATCTTTTAGAGAGATTTATTAACTCTAAACTAAATAAAGTAAATTATCTTGAAAATAATAGCATATTGATTTGGATTACAAAGAAAATAAATACTATTTCCAAAAATTCACAAAAAATTTTTGATCTTTTTGATCTATTTATTAATATTAATCCATTGGATCGTAGTGAAAGAGAGGCCGTTTTGAAGCATTATTCGGAGATGTTCCCAAGGATAGTCTTTGACCTAGAGACAATTGCAAATTACACAAATCTATGGGAAGTTAACGATTTTAAAAATTTATTAAAATTAGGGATTTTTAATCATTATCTTAAATCTGAATTAAATCAAAAATCTAATGAGATTACAGAAGTCTTAATCGATTTAATTGAAACTAGGGAATTTTTACCTTCGATTAATAGTATTCAAGAAAAGAAAGATCAAATAATCGAGCATGATTTTTCCCATATGAGCAATAAGGGGAATCTAAAGGGAATAGATTTTAGGGTTTATGAGAAGGTTAAGGAATATCAAAGTGAAATTCAAGAAGAAAGTTTCTCAGAATTCATGCGTGATCAATTGTATGAACACGCGGCTTCGAAGCACTATAAAGAATTACAAATTATACTCGAGAAGATAAGTAAACATGAAAATCTTGAAAAGAATGATAGATATATTTTAGCAAAGTATCCTTTCGTATTAAATGAAAATCCAAATAAAGCCTTAATTACTCTCGAAAAAGCAAAAAAAAAAATCGATCGAATCAAACAGATGTATAAAGGGACGTGAGATTCTTAATAAAAATAATAATTAATAGGGGATTAAAGTTTCAAACGCTAATAATGCTATATTTATAAGAAAAATAATTTTAGAGAATTTTTTATCATTTCAGAGAGACGAGGTTGAGTTTATTGATGAAACCCAATCCCAATTCCCCAAATTAATTTTAATTATTGGCCCTAATTGGTCAGGAAAGACATCAATATTTCAAGCAATTAAATTTGTTTTAGGGAGCAATGAACGGGATGAAAGATATAAGAAATGGTCTGATTTTATAAGAAATGGTCAAGATCATGCTATGGTAGAAATTGAAATTCAGAATCAGCGGGAATTAATTAAACTTAGAAGGTATGTCATTAGAGGTAAATCACCTTATTTTGAGATAAAAAGTTCAAGCAGCTCAAAATTTAAGAGAGTACAAGTTAATACTGTTCAAAAAATTGTTAAGAGTTTAAAAATCAACCCAGATAATCATTTTGCTTTTGTGAGTCAAGGAAAAATCGATAGCATTAAAAATCTGAAACCTTATGAATTAAGCAATTTTTTAGAAGAAGGAATTGGTCTGAAAGGATTGAGAGAGGAGATTTTAGGAGAGAAAGAGTCAATCTCTAACTTAAGCAAGGAGTTTCAATCGCTTTCTGCTAAAGAGAGTACGTTAAAGCTTAATTTAGAGCTTCTTACTCCAAAGCTAAGAAAGCTTAAGGAAAAGAAAAAGATAATGGCTAAGCGAAAGGAAGTAAATGATGAATTATTATGGGCCAATAAGGAAAAAATAAAAAAAGAGATTGATGAATTTCTTACCCAGAGTCATGAAGCCGAGGGTTTAATTAACTCGCTCAAATCGGAATTAGCCCGTTTTGATGAATTACTCGCAGTAAAAGAGGATAAAATTAATGGAATTGAAAATAAAGTAAACAAATTATCAAAGAAATTTGGTCAATTAGAATATAGAAAAGAAGAATTAATCAACAAAATTCAAGAATGGCAACAAGAGAAAATAAAGGCGAAGCAAGAATTAGATGATATGGCAAAATCTTTAGCTCAGAAACAAACTGAGTTAAAACAACTCCAAAAAAAAAGGGAGAGCATAAAAAAGGAAAATAGGGTGCTCACTAGTGAATTAGCGACCTTTACTGAAGAGATCAATAGCTTGATTAAAGAACAAAAAGATCTAATGCTAAAGATAAATCAAAATAGTCAATTTTTAGAACACTATAATGATTTAATCCGTAAAAAGGAAAACTATGAAAATAATATTGAAGAAAATAATAGAAAAAAAAACGAGATCAATCTTGATATAGAAGAAATTTTTCAAAGTTTACAAGACATTGACCATAAATTAAAGAAAAATGAATGGTTTTTAGAAAATCCATCCCATGACTTAGTAAAACAACTTGATTTAAAAATAAAAAAATTATCAAGAAAAATTTTTGAGCTTGAATCAAAAAGTGAGCGTATTCGCTACAATCAAGCGAAGAACCTTGAGGAATTCAAAAGTCTTCAAAAATCAATTCAAGAAAGACGCATATTATTACCTTCAAGTATTATTTTATTAAAGGAAGAAATTAAAAAGCGAGGATTGGAAAATAACGTTAAAGGCCCTCTTATTGAATATTTAAAATACGAAGATAATCTAAGTTATGCTATCGAATCCGTTCTAGGCGAACGACTACTTTATAGTTTTGTGGTAAGTGATTGGGATACATTAAGTTTGTTAAATCGACTAAAGAATAAGTTTAATGCCTATTGTAATATATATATTACTAAAAATCTTACAATCTCATCATATCCCCCATTTTCTCCCGAAGGGGTGATTGGCTACTTAGTTGACTTAATCACGATTATAAATGATGATATTGATATTAAAAAAGTAGTATATTCGAAAGTAAGAAATTGCCTTGTCGTAGAATCTTATCATGTTGGTCAAGAACTTTATAAAAAATATAGCTTTAAAGGAAAAAGTGTGACCTTAAAAGGAGAACAAATAGTTTCCTATAAGTACGCATACGAAACACCTTATCTAAAAAAGCTTAAAGGGTTTCTTAGTACTGGAACTCAAAAAGAACGTGTTCGTAATTTAGAAAGAGCTATCGAAACACTTAATGAAGAAACCAGGGACATTAGAACAAAATTATCGCAATTGGATGCCCAACAAAAAGAATTGTATAATAAAAAAGATACTTTTAATGATTTATTATATAATTTCAATCAAAAGCAACGACTTACAACCAAAAAAAATGAACTTTATAGCTTGATTTATTCGTTAGAACAAGAAAACGAGGATTTTCGAAGAGAATTCGATAAATTAAAAGAGGATATTGAGAATTTTAAGGCTCAGCGGGACCCGGAGTTTTTTCATTGGAATGAACGCATAAAAACAATTCCCATCGAGATCGATGATTTAAATGATAAAATAAAAATTTTGAACTCTAAGTCTAATGAAAATAAGGAAATTTTAGATAAACTCAAAAAGGAAAGAGATGAGACTCAGAATGCGATACTTCTTAAATCAAATGTATATGAACAAAAGCAAGAGAGTTTTCGTAAAGCTGATAAAGAGGCTTTCTTAATTTATCAAAACTTAGATAGAGTGGAAGAGCAGATTCATGATATCAATGAATCTATCTCAAAACTGAAAGAAAAAAAACAACTATTTCAACAAGAAAAACTCGATATAGAAAAACAAACCCTCAGTTTTAAAATTGAATTTGAGCAACAAAATATCAAGCTAAAGTCGCTCAAACAAGAAATAGATATCAAAAAACAGAATTTAGTGCGCATAGAATCGGAAATCGATCCTTTATTTTCCTCAGAAGAGATGAAGATTAGACTCATTCCAGAGATAGAAAAAGATTTGGAAGAGATTGACAGAGAACTGCTTAAATATGTGGATATTGATGATAGAATATTAATTGAGAAAGAAGAAGTTGTTAATAATATAGCAGAGATTAAAAAAAACCAAACTGCTCTCGAGCGAGATATTAATGCTGCAATAGCTACTGAAAAGAAAATGGAACAGACATATTATAATAAGTTTAGTGAAGTTTTAACCGCCCTTCAAGAAAAAATCAATCAAAAATTTTCATTAGCTAAAATTAAAGCATATTGTTCATTAGAATTGATGGGAAATTTTGAACACCTAGGTATCAATATTAAAGCTGCAACCTCAAAAGATCAATTGAAATCCTGTACTGCCTTAAGCGGGGGTCAAATCTCTATGATTTCTATATGTCTAATTCTTTCTCTGCAAGAAATTAAACCATCACCTTTGTGCATGTTTGATGAAGCCGGGATGTTTCTTGATGAAAAGAATTCAGAGGCGTCCTATGAAATGATTAAAGCTACTCTTGAACACAATCCAATTCAATTGCTAATGTTTTTACCAAAATCCTCTAATAGTTTATTTTTATTAGCTGACAAATTAATAGGAGTCGCAAGGGTTGGTAAAAATGAAACATCTACCATTTTCCATCCAAAAATCATTCGAGGTGATTAAATGTCAGATTTTAACATCTTACCTCAAAGTGTACGAAATCAATTAATAAAAATAAAGGAAGAGATCTTATCTGGTAAAATTTCGTTATTAGAATTGGAATTGAATCCTATATTTCAAGAAATCATTGATTCTGTGAGCACATCGAACATATTTCAATATTCTCCCCTTTATAAAGAAACAAATGATATTTTATATCGAAAGTTTGAAGAATTAAAAAAACTCCTGATAAGGATGGATAGTAAACAGAGATATATGCACTTTTTAAAAAAATCTCCCACTGATGCTGAAATTGCTGCCCTATATGATGGTTGTTGGTTGAAAACTTTTCATGTAGAATCCTTATCATTTGATTATTTGAAAGAAAGTCAACAAAAGTTATTAGCAGCCCATAATGAGCCAATCAGCATTAAGGAACTATCGAAAGTGAAAAGTAAAGAAAAATTCATTTTGGAAATACCAAAAAAAAAGTTCACGGAAAAGATGAATCAATATTTTAGGTCAATAATGGACAAGTTGCCCTGTCATCTGGACGAAATTTTTGAAAAAGAAACTGATCAATTGGAAAGTTATGAACATTTTATCTATCTTTTACACTTACTCCAATTAGGGCGAATTAAATACCAAAAAGAAACAAACACTATATATAAGTGAGGAGATCTAATCATGAATGAGCTTTCAATTTTAATGCATTTATTAAGTCGGCGAGTGAATAAGTATCGACTTGGTGCGACTGAGGAAGAAATTTGTGGCTTATTAAATATCTCAGGAAAATATCAAGCAGGTCTGTTTAACCAATTACTCATCAATTTATCTAAACATATAGAAATTTTAGGATTAAATATTAGATTCAATCCAATTGATGATCATTGGTATATAAGCTATGAATCTGAGATTTCAAATATCGTGAAAGCTAATCCTTTTGAGAATAAACCTCGATTGGCTGCAAGCCTGTTTTCTATTGTGATTAGTTGTATCTCAAATTTTGGGGCTACGTCTGTTTCTGAAATTGCTAAACTAAGAAAAAAGAAAGGAATTTTGTCCGATTTAAGAGAATTGGAGAATCAAGGATACATTTACTTGGATAGGGATTCTGGAGAAATTTCTCTTACTCCTTTAATAGGTTATGAGTTGGATATCAATCAACTTTTAACAAATTTAGCTTTGAAAATGAAAGATGAGGATTAATAGTAAAACATCCTCTTTATTTTAATGTGTAGTAGTAATTTGCAAAATCATTTCTGCCACACGATTGTTATATTTCTCGATATCGATAAAATTATCAATAGTTTCGCCACAAGTTAGATATATATCATTAATTTTGATTTTTCTTGTAGTAAAAAAATCAGTGATCGCTTTTTTCATCTCTTCAAGTTTTTGTTCGCGATCCCCTTCCAATAAATCAATCTTATTGATACACACATAAATTTTATCGGGAAAAAATCGAACATCATTAAAGAAATCAAATTGAGTTTTTAGCTCACGATCGCAAGTAAATACTGCAATTATCTGAGTTGCGATCCTACTGATAGTTATTATGCCCATCTTCACTACAGCCCTTTTTCTATCACCACCTGGAGCAAAGATCGTATGTGCTTTGCCAGAGTCCGCCTCTCGAAACACTACTCGATTTGGATGGATTGTCTTCGTCTCTTTTTCATTGAGACTGTCTTCTTTATTCCCTGTAGGAACAGTTGCTTCACCAGAAAAATCAGTCTTTAAAACATTACATTTTTTTCCTCCTGCGACCTTTTCAATATCTCCTTTATTCAAATATTTCACAAATAAGCGAAGTATAGACGTTTTTCCCGCACTTACATCCCCTAAGAGCCCAATATTAACCATTATGTCTCTCCCTCCAATAATTTATTAAGAAGAAGTTCGTAATCAGGTATTAGAAACTGTTCTAAATAGGCATTATTATGAGCTTCAATAAGCGCAATTAAAACCTCCTTTAAATTCTTTGCTTTTTCTGCATACTTGATTAGATTTTCGGGAGATGGTTCTGCTTCAAAAGGCCTTGCCTTCTCTTCAAAACCAAATTTTGAGCGATCCGGTAAACTATTAAAGAATCCAAAAGCAGAATATCCTTCATATTGGAAGAATACAAAGAATCGTGTTTTAATTGATTTAATAATCTTTGTGAGATAAGCTGAGGGATATATTTCTCCTAATGTTAGTTCTTCATCTTGTTCAATTACAAAGTAAGGTGAGATAGGAGAAACTTGATTACCATACATTTCTCTCGGAGGTAATGAAATAAAAGGAAGTTTCTCTTCAACAATCGTCCACAAATCTTCTCGTTTTTTTTCAAGTAGAATATCCTTTATTTCATCATAGGCAAAATAAAAATCGGATTGTAATGCTAAAAGCGAACTAAGATACACAGATAAAGATGCAAAAGTAGCTTCTAATAATGGTCTCCTCCCCTCATCACTATCTGAAGGTTTAACAGCACCCTTCCAAGCTCTTAGACTTGTATATACAAAACCTTTAATATCAAAAAAGCTTCCTGAAAGAAATATAAAGGATGGTATAAAGCCTTGTTCTTTTATAAGAAAATCTCGCGATTTATTAATCAATACTTCTTCAAGATCTTTATCATTATATTTAGAATGAATCACTGGCATTATCAGCCATTTTTTTCCTTTTGGCAAAGTAAATTCTCACTAAAAATGTTATTTAAGAATATAATAAAAATACTGAATAATTAATTTTTTTCTTTTATATTAAAGAATATGATATACCAATATAATTATTTTGAATAAGCGTGCAACAGTTTAAACTATTTTAATCTGATTTTTCGCAGGCTAATAATTCACGAATTTTTTCGGTAATCAAATCATAATCTTTTATTGAGTGTAAATTGGAGATATGAATATATTCGATTTTGTCAGTATTTTTGAAAAAGCTATAGCTCACACTCAAATTAGGATTATTCTCTTTAATTTTTATAAGGGCGCCTCGTAAAAAGAGATTAATAAAATTTTCAGAAGTTTCTTTTATCGCCCGTATTTCAGGGTTCATGAATTTTATCTCAACTTTTTTAAAATCATAGAGGTTGAGAATACATAGTAGATCTTCTTCTTTCTGTTTTCTATCTGAAAATATTTTTCGTTTGATATTAGTTCCCTTAAATTTCTCCTCCGAAATATCCTCATTAAAATAATCCTCGACAGGTATATTATTGGTTTTCGCCAAATCAGGATATATTTTATCAGCTGTAGAAAATGATTTAGTAGTGATGATTGAGTTGAGATAATTCAAAATTGAATGAATATCAGAAATTTCAGTCTGTAATTCTGCTAACTGATCTTTTTTCTTATAGTAAAGATTTTGAAGCATAGAGAGCATTTGAGTTAGTTTTTCAGTTTCCGTTTCCTTATCTGTATTTTCCGAGGGCGTCATATATATTTTTAAAGACATTTATTTTATTTATTTATTTAGTATTACTTGGATTAATCAATAATTGAGAGGAAAAATTATGCATACAATGATAATAACTCCGAAACCGAATGACCATGAGGTAACTATACTTGCAAAAGAATTTAATAGGAGGGGGTATAGTGTTGAATTTTTTATCCCTGAAAATGTAAAAGTCATGGTAAATTCTAATTATTTTGGAGAACTAATTGAGTC
>Ga0180433_10003114_pt1 | contig 24697 bp, 28 predicted proteins | sample SS_ome_8_FD_132980 | JGI IMG/M metagenome (GOLD analysis project Ga0180433, IMG submission 132980) | Hypersaline lake sediment archaeal communities from the Salton Sea, California, USA - SS_1_D_1 metaG | ecosystem: Environmental > Aquatic > Non-marine Saline and Alkaline > Hypersaline >... | reverse complement strand
GCAGGTCGGCCCGCCCGCGCCGCTCGACCTCTCCTCCGTAGATCGATCGCAGCAACCGGTGGATGGTGTTCAGCTCGTGGTGCGACATGTCGTTCGGGCGGTACTCGTCCAGGAAGACGGGCACGCTGTTGGTCGCCGACAGGAGCTTGATCAGCGCGAACTTGGTCTGGGTGACGCTGAAGGAGTCGAGCTGCTCGGCAGCCCAGACCCCTAGCAAGCGCCAGAAGACCTCCTTGATGAGCGAGGTCTTGCCGCTGCCGCGCGTGCCCCAGATCCACAGGATCGGGAAGCGCTTGATGAGCTGCATGATCCGAGGCTTGAACGGCGAGGCGAAAAACCAGCCGAGGACCGGCAGCACCACCGAGGGATCCCTTGTTTGATATCTTCTGGTGAAGAACGAATATCAAAATTACAATAGTTATGGTTATAATTATCTTTAATTGTTAACATAAGATTCCTTGTTTCTTGTTCTATACCATCATTTGCTGGGCCCAAAAAGTGATTGCAAAACGCGGCCAATATTATCACATATTATCTTCCAGTCAACTGATTTTTTATTAATTTTATTACCCACAACTTTAATCCATTATATCTACAAAATACTTATATTTAGTTTCAAATAATCCTACTTCTCTAACAACTTTTCCATTCTCTACAAATACACAATCAAGATCATTACCGGCTTCATCAACTGTTAAAGTACGTGGTATATATAGTCCAAATAATAAAATAGCAGTAAACATATTTCTCGGCTTTATATTTACTCTTCCTCTTATTTTATCATTATCAGAACGGTATATATCAAAATTACAAAATTGTACTTCATGAGGATAATAACTATTGATAATCGACATAATAGAATGCTTTAAATTACAAATCATCCTATCATCGATTTTAAGGTGAAGGAATCCGCTCAACACATCTTTGAGTTGATCACAGAATTTTCCCTGTTTTGATGGTCTTATGTTAATGGTGCACTCCTTTATTATTGGCGGAAGAGAGAGGATTTGAACCTCTGATGTCTTGCGACACAACCGCTTTCAAGGCAGTCACCATAAGCCGGACTCGGACACTCTTCCTTGGTGGGGAGAGAAGGATTTGAACCTCCGAAGACCACAAGGCCGACAGATTTACAGTCTGTTTCCTTTAACCACTCGGAAATCTCCCCATTAACAATTCATTATACCACTATAAAAAACTTTGTCAAGTACTTTTGGCAATAAAAATGCCCGGCAACGATTACCCTATCGCGCCGGGCAGCTGTAATCTAATTTAGATTTTCGAGGTCTAAATTAAGTGATGCCTTTGGATTTCAATGCACAGATTATTTTAAATTTATCATCGCGCTCTATCATTAAGCTATTCGCACATAATAAAATGGAGTGCGAAGAGGGAGTCAAACCCTCATCTCGATTTGTTTGATAATCTGCCATCTTCATCCTTTAACACTGGCTAAACTTGTCTGAGCAAAACGCTAAACAACATAACTTTGTTAAAAAATATATACAAAGTATATGTCTTTATTATTTTCATGATAATTATAAAGCATTAAGCTGCTCAGAAAACTATTTCCCCATCAGATAGCTAAAAATAGCATGTCCAATGCGAACCTTCTTTAGTGTTGTAGTATTTGCCCGTTGTCTCGCTTCCTTTACTGCCCTCTCGATGCTATCCAGCCTGCTCAGCAATTCTGATTTTTCAGCAGGAGACAACATACCGGACCATTCAATCTTGGTAAAAGTGCCTACCGCTTCGTCTTCACTCCACTTATCAATCTGTGCAGGATGTTCCTTAGTGGCATCATAAAGTACCTTACTCTTTATGACTTTCTTTGTGCGAAGAGTTTTGATAGGTTCCGCTGTAACCCATACATCATCGCTTTTACTCTCATCCTTTTCCCACTTAATACCAGGCTGAAGAGTAGGAATCTTATTAAGTACCTTGCGCCAGCCCTTTAATTCCGTTTCAAGGCCCAAAAGCATTGTGGCCGGTACATTTTCGGCAATTACTCTATCACCGATAACCACATCAGCCTTTGCATCCTGATTAGTAGCTTCTTTCTGAAGTTTAGCATCAATATATCTAATGAGATGATCAAAAACATATTGAAGCTTATCGTGTACAGTAGTCACCATTTCTGTATGAACTTCAGGCACCACATCGCGATCTTCGTCATTAAATGGCTCATACTTCTTTAATGTTTCTGTAAAATGAGATGCCTTGTCAAATGTGCGTCCAGCCTCATCAAGAATCTTGTTGGCTGTATTCCGCAAATCTGACTCTACTGCCAATACCTCGTGCAACATGGATTCGCGTTTCTCTGTCATTTTTAATTCTCCCTTAGTTAGTTTAAATTTAAAAGTTAAAGTAACATATCATACATAACTAAATTTGTCAAGCTATTTTACCGCCGTGTCTATAAGGTCGTGTTTTGTTGAATTTCATTTTTTCCATCAATGCATCAGCCAGACGATATCCACGTTCACCGCATACATCAAAAATTCTAATAAGCACATCAGCCAATTCCTCTTCTATTCCTAAAAATTTCGGAATATGATCCGATTGCTTATTACACCTTAATGCTTCTGTTGCTTCACCTAGTTCAGAGTGAATGAGCGCCATTACCTCAAATATATTTCGCTCTGTTTCACGCCAACCATGATTTTTTGCCGTTTTACCGCACTCATCACAGAGCAAATTAATAGACTTAGCGATAATCATCTTTTCTATATTTTCCATTAGATGCTCCTATTTACATAACCTTGTATTCATTGCCTTTATAACACCTAATCCAGATGTTTTATGCTCTAAATTTTTAACTCTTTCTCTTAAATTATTAATGGTATTTTGTTGATTTTCTATAATCTTATTTTGTTCATCTATCATTTCAAGAATAGGTTGAACAATAACTCTTCTAAAATTTGCATAAGCAATCACTTCAATTTTATTCGAAGTAGAATTATTTAAAAATTGATATTTATCAAATACTTCTTCAAATGTTTCATTTAATTCAAATTGATCAAAGATTTTTCGTAGATCCAATTTCTTTTCATTCTTCATCATCTACGTCCTTAACGCTTTTTATAGCCGTAATAATCCATTCGCCTTCAGCGGTAGTATAAGGATCGCCTACTTTGAGTTTTACATCATCTTCTAAGCATAAATCCATTTCTCGTGTAACACCAAGAGGGACCAAAATTCCACGAGGATCATATCCTATTCTTTTGTTTGTCAATTTAACTTTCCACTTTTTCATTAAGTTCTTTCCATTCTGTTATGTTGTCCATCGGGATAGTTAAATGTTCCTGTTTATCTCTACTATATGCTATTAGAAACCAATATGGCTTATTTCTCTTTTGTAATTTGCCGCCAAACTGAATACTTTGCGGTATAAGCTCTTCGTATTTCACATTGTTATCTTCTATGTCGAAATACGAAATGCCAACTAACATATTATTCATATCATTTCCTTATATGGATCAGGCAGTTGGACTTGAACCAACATCTGCGGGTCCAAAGCCCGCTGCTTTACCGGTTAAGCTATACCCGAAAATCTACCTCGAAATCAGATTTCTTAATTATCTCACTCCAGCATTCATTGCATTCGTATTCTATATCATTAGCACACTTATAGCAGAACAGCTTTTGACAATTAGTGCATATATAGGTACATGCGGGGCAAATTACAGTATTGCAATCCTCGCATTCACTTATTTCATCAGTCTCGCCATATTGCTCACAACACTCATTCATAATGTCGCCATAACCTCTCTTATTTCGTCTAAATGCCAAGGAAAAAAGTTATGTGTATCTACGCCTACATCCATCTGCTTCCCTTCGCTGACCTTATTGCCATGACTATGACCATATAATTGCCATGTTTTGCCGAGATGAGACTTGTACCACGACTTCATTGGATAGTGACACAACACAATAGTCTGTTTATTTATATTGATTTTCTTTAAATCATAAACATCATTGATATACGGCTTTAAAATATTTGTAATCTTATTAGAATCATGATTACCTTTTATAAAATGAAACACACCATAGTTTAATCGCCGTATTACATCAATAATATGTTTTCGAGAAGAAAATAATGTAAAGTCGCCGAGAAAGTACACTTCATCTTGTTTCTTTACTACTCCATTCCAATTATTTATTATCGTCTCATTCATTTCAAATACATTATCAAATGGCCTGTCACAATATTTTACAATATTATTATGCCAAAAATGAGTATCTGATGTGAACCAGATGTTTTTCATTTTTTACGTAAACATTCTAATAGTTCGTCATCTAATAGGTCTTCGCCAAAAAACTTAGAAAATACATTCTTTGCACCTAACCATGCTGTACTGGCTATCATATAAGGACAATTATCTCGATGATCAACATTATTTGGGTTGTCTAGCGGTTCTTTATCTGTCTCTGCGTCACAAAATTTACATTTTGAAGCATCACCATTCTTTACCATAATAAATTTATCATCAACCATTTCAAGCATTGCCCAACCTAAAGATGACCATAATAACCTGAAATAATTCTTTATCCTATCTTCATCGCTCAAGCATTCGGTATTTTTATTCTCATCTTTCATTGCTGTCTCTTTTCTATATTATATAGAAATTGCCAATGATGTCAATGTTTATGTTAAATATAAAATGACAATAATGGAGCCAGCTAAAAATCCTATAGATAGTCCACTTATAAAAGCAGTAGCAATAGTCAACCTTATTTCACTGTCATCGCAGCTCATTTGTCTTCTATTTTCTTTTTATCTGTATTATTATTCTGCGATATCTCTTCTATGGTATTATAAATTTTATATATTCTATCGCAAAACTCATAATCCATATTTTTATGTCTTATACAATATTCAACATCTATTGTCGTATTTATAAAATATCTTTCACGCTTACATTCTCTTAGTTGCAAAAGACACTTATTATAACTATTACGTTTATCGTTATAACATTTTTCAAGTTCCCCTCGAACTTTGATGTATTTATTATCATAATAAGTAGCCATATCTTCTAATTTATTACTATAGTGATCAGCTATAAGGACACCGCAAACTATTATTACGATGCATGATATTCCTATGGCATATGTAATTACTATATAATTTTTAATTTTCATAATTAATAATTTAGTATGTTATGCGATTTATTGTAATCTTATAACCATTAGATAGTTTACATAAATCAATAAATCTATTAAATATACCATCTGGTTCACGTTTAATTTCTACCCATGAAAATTTACTACAAAAATCTCCGCAATCTACAATTAAACTACCATCTTTACGTATTAATTCTGGTTTATGAGTATGCCCCATAAAAATTACTTTTCGGTTTTCACTGCAAAATTCCTTTAATACAGAATTTCTAACATTTTCAAGTAGTCTCTTGTCATCCATCACTGCCTCAGCAAATGACCATAATGGAGCAATATCAACTTTACCGTTAGACAATCGCCATATCCATTCTTGAAATCTCGTACCTATTTTAGATGCTCTATAATGTTCGCGTACTATTTTATCATATCGATGTCCATGAATTAAAACACACTGAGGTCCATTTTCCCAAAGAAATTTACCTGTAAACATATGATTTATTTTAAGTTTATCACTATTTACATAAAGATGCGCCAACTTATCATCATGGTTTCCTGGTACGTAATATATTAATCCTTTAACTTTACTAATGATTTCGAAAAATCTGGCACACCGTCTTACTATATTATCCAGTGAATCTCTATAAATATCAAATATATCTCCTAGCAAGAGAAGATTGTTCGGTATATATGTACCAAACAAAGCATATTCAAACATGTCAATCCGTTCTTTCATCTCAATATCATCTGTAAGATGTAAATCCGAGAATGCGAAATCCCGTAGTTCGTCCATTAACCAATAACCTTTAGTAAATTAACCGACTTGACTGTTTAATCAAGCTGCATGCTTTAAACAGGTTTACAATATCATCATCTCTGTTAAAAGTCAAGAAATTTCTTGACCGAATTATAAATATATGATAGTTTTAAGAAAAAACACGGAGAATACAATGGCAAACAATAATGGTTTTCATATAGACATGGACGTAATATATCCTAAAAATTTGCGTTCATTCTGTAGCTTCATAATCTGCGATATCGACGGAACATTAGCTGATCCTACTCAACGAGCTGCACGACATAATGTCCCGTGGCCAGTTCATAATCTTGATGAATTTCCTGAATCATTTACAGAAGAAGATATAAGAAAATTCTTAAGCCCACAAGAAGTACTAAAAGATCCTATTACAAAAAATGCGAATGAAATAAAATGTTACTTATTCTCTCTTTATGAAAACATGATAACATTTTATATAACTTGCAGGCCACCATATTTAAAAGAAACAACTAGAAAATGGTTAAGACGAAATCATTTCCCACGGTTCGATTTACTTATCAGGGATGACACAGAAGAAAATTTGAATACCTCAGTAGATGTTAAGTTACATTTAATTTGCAATAAAATATTAAAAATATCCGGTTGCTATATAGATAGATTGTATTTAATAGATGACGATGATAATATACTGAACAAAATACCAGATATTTTATATCAACAATATCCAGATATCAATACTATTTATACCATTGATGCAAAATCCGATAAAATAGAAGTAAAATTGATACCATTCTATGATGAACATTATGAATATTTGAAACTGATCAATAAAAATTCATAAAGTCTCGTATAGTTTCAAAAGTCAATTTCAATTTAATCGGCAAAGAATCTGTTTCCCAAATTTTATATTCTTTTACCTCGTAATTATCTATAATAGCTACTATCGCTCCATCATAAAAGCACTCAATATCTGCATATTTGCCTTCACCAAGAAATGAGATAACTATACTTTCGTCGGCAGATGCAAAAATACGATCCGGCTTCATTCTAAATTTATAAAGCTCATAAATCACATTTTTTGCTATTTTACATGTTTTGGCATCAGGCGGATTTGTTTTTGGCCCCTTGAAGTCTTCAGGTAGATTACCTAAAGCTGAAACTTCTTGTAGTGCCCAATTCAACCAATTTTCACTAGATATATTATCTTTCAAAGTTTTAATTTCTACTTTTATTAAAGAAATCAGCCAATCCCTGCGGATCTCCGGCATATTTTCCGGTCTTCTTTTCTACTTCATCGGCAATTTTATTTTGTTTCGCTTCATGTTTCTTTGATTCTGCAATAACACCATCCACAACTTCATCATGCTTATCGCAATAATCATTTATGGCATCTTGCTTCTTTTTTCTTATTTTTATATCGAAATCGCCTTTATCTTGATCTGTTGATTTTTTCTGTTCGTCTTTAGAATTTAATGTATCTTTTATTATACCAAATATGGACAATGCGGCTTTAACCCATAATATTATTTTAGACAGCATTCTATTGTTCCTTTACCTGTTCATTTCTAGGCTTCGGTGGTATTTGCTCTATGGGCAAATCTCCGCGCACAAATCTATTGTTTATATGATCAAATCTATACTGTTCTATGTTTTTAATACCCAAATCATCGGCTATTTTGAATAGCATTGTTGCATATTTTTTTCTTGCGGACTCAAAATTCATTTCATTCATCTTTAATGTCTGTTCTGCTATAACAATATCTTTCATTGCATCGCGTAATTCAAGTGCTACAATTTTTTCTAAATCGATAATAGGTGGTAATTGAATTTGAGGCAACTTATCTTCCTTTGAATGCAAATTAACCTGTTTGCTTGTTTGTTTTTTAATCACCTTTTTCTTCATCTTCATTTCTCCCTTTATTTACCAAGTCGATAATTGACAAAAAACCAATCCAGATGAACCGGCAGCTTTATTATCTAATGCTTTAGCAAACCCAGTACCAGGTATAAATGTTGCCGGATTAAATGGTGTAGCCATACCAGGAGTAGCACTAGTAATTAAAATATTGCCAACAGCGACCGCAGCGGAATCACATAACACCCAATCAAAGCCCCAATGTGCCACCATAATTCCGCAACCAGAAGATACATTAGCGCCAGATCTTGATACGCCTATAACCCTTGATATAGCAGCGCCTTGTGATTTTGCTACGTTAGGAAATGTTGTCCCAACTGGTATCATTACTACGTCACCTGGCACAACATTATATGTAGTATCAACGTAAATCCATAAGCCGCTGATGGGCGTTAGAAATGGATCTTGTCCTAGCCCCACATTATCTATTACCAATTGATCGCCTTGCGGATCATATGGTGGTGCACCAACAAAACTGCTGCCCATAAAATGAAATGCATGAGAAAAAAAGGCGGAACCGACTCCGCATGCATTTTGTAGTGTATTGCGATCGGCAAATCTTAATCTCGAAGTTTCTACTGTTGCTGGCGGGATATGATACGATTGCCAAATATTAAGATAGTCGCCGCCAGCAGTATCATTCGCCATCCATATATCATGCCACCCATAATAATTTGACCCTAAATCCCATGTACCATCTGTACCAGGTATCACATCGCAATTAAAGATTCCATATGCCGTACCAGTCTGAATAACCATGCGGAACCTATTAACAACATCCTGATTGACAGCAAATATTATCCCGTCACCAGAAGCAGCTGGTCTCATAAATGTGAAAGGTGTCGCGGTATCTATCGTGGCCACATATGTACCAAATGCGCAATTATTATATATATCATCTATATCATATAAAGGAAATGTACTTGCACCGCCACCAGCAGTCATTAGTTGACATAATATTTTTTCAGGATGACCAGGATTTGCAGGTAGAGATTCCATAGACTTAGCGAAACATGTACCAGGTAAAGGAGATGTACTAACTTCTGCATGTCCATCTAGCGTAGTGCTTGGGACCAATAATGAGCCGACACTTAATGCATCCTCGGCATCCCATAATACAAAGGCATAACCCCATGAAGAAACAATCACTCCATGAAATTCCTCAGAGACATTACGCGCTACACCTAATACCAAATGCTGATGAGTACCTCTACTTTTTTCTACATATGGATAATCCTTTGTTCGGCTAGAAGATATCACTGTACCCCAATCACATGTAGTAGTGTCATCATAATTGAAATGAGCACCCAAAGGAGTATTAAATGCTAAATTTTCTATTGGATTTTTTACATAATAACCACCTGATGCATAAAAATCAGCTACCAATTGATCGCTGGTGGGAGTAAACGGTGGCGCTCCTGTTATTTTATCTCCCATAAAATTAAATACAGCTTGAGTAACAGTGCCGCCAATTTGATCTTGCACATACTTAGGTGGAACCATCCTTATTCTATGTAATATAGGCACTTCTTGATCTACATCTTGCCCGTGCCATAGACTAGCAGGATAATTATAATTACTATGCGCAGACTCATATCCTACAAAAATATCGCCGCTATTAAAATGCGGTGTTATTCGGGGATCATCATCCAGTAAAAGTTCGTCAGATAAAAAATATGTCTGCTCAAATTCATTCCAATTTATAGCATCATACGGAAACGCCTCAAATAAAGGGTTCTCCATCGGTTCATTCGGTGATGCAGCCCCTAGTATCTGTCGCGCATAAAGATTGGCGGTAGCATCTAACGACCATGCTACATCAAATGAACCTGCACATATCCCGCCAAATATATTATCTCCTGTTTGTTGGACATAATGCGCAAATATTAATTCATTATCACATGGCTCCCATGATAAGTTCTGGCAGAAATATGGATATAAGTAATAATCACGCCAATAATCCTCGCCAATAGGACAGTCTCTAAAGGCTATATACGATGGCGTATCAAGCGCCCATGAACCTTTTAAATATAATCTTCTCCAATTCTTTAAAAATGAACCTAGATCACAAAGCGCATCGACCGTCGGCTTAAAATCACACTGAGAAGGATAGCTACTGAATTCTGGTTTACGCCAATTCTCTTCCTTATACAACCAATAAATATATACTCTGCCTGGATCTCGTTCTATTCTAAATCCACGTGCCCGCAATATACCTACTTGTTCTTCAGTTAGACTTTTTGGTCCTACTAAATGCGTATAAGTTGCATCATTACCAAATACAGGATCAGGAAGTTCTAAATGGCCATACCCATTTTCTACTCTATTAATTATTGCGTCTTCTAATTGATCATTAGATATAATTCTAGGAGAATTTGATTCTACACGAACCCTCAATTCTTCTGCGTATAAATTGCCTAGTGCAGCATATACAAAAGCCGATGGAGTCTGATATCGTCCATATACATCCTTTTCATTATGTACCCAATTTATTCTTATTTCGCCAAGATAACTATCAGTTATTTCGAAGCCATGACTTAATAAAAGCTCGCGCTGGTCATTAGTTAATACCTTTGGCCCCAATAAATACTCATTACCAAATATATCGCCAAAAATAGGATCAGGTAATTCAAGGTAGCCATATCCATAATTTAACCTCAACACTATGGCATCTCGTAGCTGATTATCCGTTAAAACCCTGTCACTGGTAGTAACAGTTATTTGTCGCTGTTCTTCAGCATATAAATCAGTGAGTGCCATTATATTTTACCATCCAGCATTTTTAACTACGTTAGTATATCCACCTGTAGCTTGCGGATCAAAACGATTTGTTCCATTGCTGATTATCGTTCCTATCATTGGTGTATTAACATATATATTGGGAACACCTCCGTTTTTTACACCATCATGAAACACCTGGTTCCCATTGAATAGTATCAATATAGGATCTACGCCATTTCCTATAATTATATTACCAGTAGCAGGATCTTGGTTGAGATCGTAAATCATATTTCCTGTAAATATAGTTGAATCAGGTCCGCTTTCGATATTAATTGGTCCATAAGCACTAGTTAAATCGCATCCAGAAATTATACAATTATTAAGATCGGCACCACGAGCAGAAAATGCTGTACCCCATTTGCAAATCACACTTACACCGTTAAGGTTAACTTTCCCTCCGGTTGTTGCATAGACATGAATTGCTCTACGAGCAGCAGATAAATTATCGGTTGATGTTCCGTCAATAACTACATTAGACATATTAAGATATGCACCAGTACCATATCCATCTATAATACCATAATAATATCTAGCGCATTCATGAAAAACACAATTACTAATATTCATTCTGTTTCTAAAATGTAAAACAGCAGGACAACCAGCAGCTAAACGATATCCGCAATATTGAAAATAAACGCCATCAACTATGCTAATAGCACCCGTAGGAACCTCGTTAGAAATCAGTTTTAAAAGACCACCAGCCAATCTAAAGCACTTTCCCCCAATCATAGTAAATGAGCCAGTTGGATTAAATGCTTTGGTGGCTTGATGTTCCCGTACTTCGCATCCGTATAATTGTATTTCTCCATTCTGTCCAAAAATAGCATCAAGGCTATCAGCAGCCGGATCTGCGGTCCAACCAGTTCCTTTGAATTTAGTATTAAATGCTTTTAATGTGGAATTACCAAGATCAAAAATAACTTGATCCGCTGCTCCTTGAATAAAGCAATCAGTGAGCCTAATGCTGCCTATGCTTGCTGGAGTAACATAGAACCCAATATCACCCGAACAATCAATATCTACGGCACTAAAAATACAATCTATATCAGCGGTAACGTTGCATAATGCTATACTATTCAGTGAACCTATTTTTCCATTAGACCAAATAAATTTTAATTTATCATTTCCTTGGTAAAAAATATAATTTGCAGTAGTATCGCCAGTGACATTGACATTATTAAAAAATGATTTTTGATCTCCAAACCCATCGCCCAAATCAATAAATGCTTTAGCTTTATTGGTTATTTCAATATCTATATTTCTTAATCTTGCAATACCGCGTTGGGAAATACTAGAATTTTCACCTAGTAATTTTATGTTACTATCTCTAATCTCAATATGTGTATCAATAGATAATGATTCGTCATATATTGTTATCAAGCCAATATTTTCTATTAATAAACTTTCGGATTTTATTGGAATAGCAGTAGATGTGCCATGATTAACGTGAAGCTCTGTACTTTTGCCGGACCCTATAATTCTAATATCTTTTTCTAGTCTATTAGGTATTTCATGTAGTCCTATACGGTGTTCTCCTGGCAATAATTTTATCGGAAGTCCACCCATCATATCACTTAAAATAATCGCTGCCGATACCGACGTAAATCCACCTTCTGAAATAAACGGGTCCATACCTCTTACAAAATAAGATGGGCCGATATTCCATCCACCTAAAGGGCTGACTATAATATAATTAGCAACCCCAAGATTAGCTATACTGAATCCTACTGGTACAATAGACGATGTATCTATACTAGTGACATCAGTACTTACCATATATGCAGGCAAAAATGTAGACGGTGTATTACGCTGATCATTCCATGTGGTCCACGACCCATCACGTAGGTTGATGCCAACTATTACAGTTGATGATGCAGATAATGTTATCGTATCGCTATCTATAATATTAAGTCGTCCGCCTATCACCGCTGTACTTTCTGGTGGCGTAAATTCAAGTCCAGATGCAGTATAATTATCAAAATTTATTGAAACCCAATAATTATCACATATAGTTATTTCATCTTTATCATCTTGTAATTTAGCATTTTCATAGATATCATTATCTACTGCATGGATTAAATCAGCTATTTGATTAAATTCTTGCTTTCCTGTACGAAATAATGTTGCTCCGCTAGAATCGAGTATTTCATGTCCGAGATACCTTAAATTCCAATTATCAGGTAATACAACTTGCGGATGATTCCTAAATCGTGCATTTTGTATCTCTATTGCACCAAAATAAGGGCTGCGAAAATCACTTATGCCAGTAGCAGAAATTACATTCTGATTAGCAGAACGCGATATTGCAGCTAGTAAATATCTATAATGTCTTATTCCGTCGGCGTCCTCATATGAACTAAGCTCTGGATAATTTTCATAACCCTCTGCAACATCGATACTTAATACAAGCTTTCTTCGCTTCCATGATTCAAGAGAAGTGAGATCTATATGATAAAGATTATCGTCTTGCACACCACCCCATTCTTGTAAATTAATATCCATATATACATAATCAAGACGATTGCCAGAGGTAGGCGTAGTCATATTAATACGGTAATAATCGCCTTGAGAAGCAGCGCCTAGTAATCCGCCGCCTGAACATGTAATTGTATTGCGTGTATTACTGGTAATGGTAAAAGTTGAAGCAGAACTTTCTATATTAGGAACCAACGCACGTCCGACTAATTCATCGGTTTGCAGATTAAGCGAAGTGTCCGTTAAAACGGTATCTGTTAGTGTAGTTGAATAACGCCTGATATATTTCTCGTTGTCTACTACTGTGTTGCCTTGATAATGTAAGTCACCGAGGATAAGTACTGGCAAACCACCAATCCAAGCGCGAGCAGCATTTTCAAGTCCGGTTCCACTACCATCTGTTCCGGTAATCAAAAAATTATTTTCAAGATAACCAGATAAAGTTGGTGCTGAGATTTTAAAACTGCTGCCTACACATCCTTCCGGCAACCCAAACTGCGCTAATCGCTTTATCTGTGTAAATAGTGCTTCGCTATTATCGTTTACGTCAGCATCAATAATAGGCTTATTGTCGGCCAAACGAGAAGCCTGCATTTCTGCATATAAGTACCGAAGCCTCTCGTTATACATATGTCGAGAATAGTACCCTGAGTCAGAAGGCATTATCTAATTTCTCCGTTAATTATGAAGCCGAACTTTACTCTGCCGGGTAAAATTTCTTTTAATTTTTGCTTGGCTTCTGTAATTATAGATGTAGTTAATAGATTATCTGGATCTTCAAAAAAGAATACTATGCCGCAATAACAGACTATTTGCTCTGCACCTAAATCTACGGCTACTTTAGTTGAATTAATCCAGTCATTAAGTTCGTTAAACCGCTGAACACTTAACTTATTTTGTGTAGGATCTATGCTATTAGGAGACGCCTCAAATGCACATCCATTTAATTTTATCGCCTCTTGATTTGATGTGCCTGGAATCCAAGAGCTTAATAGCCAATTATATTGCTCAATTGCTATCGGTTTTATGCCGGTAATTACCCATACTTCCGACTCAGCAAAATCAAGTCGCCCTTTTATTTTATATTCACTTATTTTGCGACTTAATTCATTTCGTTTGGCGTCATCGCTTAAATCTGCATGAAAAGAAAATCCTATTTGAGATGCTAGTACAGGCAATACCTCTGGTATCGTTTTATTTATCTGTGTTATTTCCGATATGCCTAGCGCCTGAGAATGTATTACATCCATCTCGCCGCCGAATAACCTGCTAAATCTTTTTAGTGGCGGCTCACTTACGGATTCCATATCAACATTATAAAATTCCCCACTTGTAGTATTTTCTCCTTCTCCTATAGAACCGTATTGAGATAAATAATTTTCATCTCTTGTTATTATAATACTAGATGGGTCTATTTCAGTGTAAACACGATCATCAAAATCACGGTAATTACTTACTCTTACCCATCCACGACTTTTATTGCCATGCATCCATTTATTATTCACTACAGAGAAAATAGTATAACAATAAAATTCGTCTATTAATATTTTATAATAAGTACCAATTCCTGCGGCGGCATTATAATAAGCAACATCTGTAACAGGAGTTGGGCAATCTAAAATAATTTCCTCGTATTCATCTGGTGGCGCAAAAGTTTTTACTCTTTTATTTGATATTATTCTGAATTTAGTTTTATTTTTTAAATTAGGTATTACTTCTCGTCCAGATAATTCATTTCTATCCCATGATGCAGCATGATCTATAATTGAATTAGCCGTAATACCAGTTATCATTCTTAGTCCGCGATACTCTTCTGGAAAAATATCAGAGTATTTGGTATCGCTACTTGAAGATGTACGGAAAACTTCTGTGCCGTCACTAGGATTAACCGGATAGCTATGTGGCTTCTTGACTATTATTAGCTCATCAACCTGTTCAGTTGGCCACGTCCAAGATAATATAGTTTGCGGTCCATGCCATGCTTGACGTAATGTCAATGTAGCTAAATAAGCGTCAATGCCTACCGATACTAATGACGCTCCAGTAGAATTATGTCCTACCGCTATCTTCAATTAATCAGAATCCATATCTGTCATTTTACCGTCTTCGATACGATATCCTACTTCGCTATCCATTGAAAATGTTTGCTCTACTTCCATATCGCCGAGATCTATTAGTTGTAGTCTGCCTATATTCGGCTCTGAATGAGTAACTCTCTTCTTGCGTGGGATAATATTGCTTTGTACACCGGAACTTTTTAATGTACTCGTTCCTGGTCCAAATGAAAATATTATTCCTGGTATAGCCATTTTTAAACTACCGGACCAATTGCAATGGCATATCGCACATCAGTTGTTTTTATAATTAAATAATAATCGCTATCGTATTCTAAAGTCTCAAGAGTAGATAATCCTGGTCTACAGAAATACAGTCCTTGCATTTGTCCTCTTATTTCCGTGAATCCAAGTTCAGGGCAAACTACGATAGCAGGCAGCATAACATTTTTTGTTACGGCTCCACGAACATTAGGTTGTGCCTCTGAAAGTGCAGGCTGATCTGCCGCCGCTATATCTTCAACATAATAAGTAAGATCTGGATATCTTCTAATGGCACCATCTGTGCCGACCATTACGGGTCCGGTAGCCTGAAGTGTCAACTTATCTGGTGTATGACCGCAAACTAATACCGGATATGTATCCAGTATATCGTCGCCAGTTGAAATCAACCCGGCATAAGCTACGTAAAAATCAGTATCAGCTGCACCATACCGCAGCACCACAATTACACGATCTTCATTAGCAAAAAACCAATACGGAAATGCACCTAGTAATTCAACATATGATTGAGCTGATGTTAAATCGGTGCCGACGCCAGCACCAGGTACACCCGGATCGCCACTTACACCATTAGTCCATCCTTCCCAAGCATGAAATTTTAATTGCGTGACAACACCTGCTACAACAACCTGAATATAAGCGGTAGTAGAACCAGGAGAACTATAAACTATATAATCGCCATCTGCCGTAAAATCACCGATCCACTCAGTAGGCGACCAGTTTGCTCCATCTAAAAATGTCTGTAGTGCCGCCAATAAGCTAGGTATGTCGGCTGCCGTACCAGTTGAATAAAAATCATTTGCCATTTATCGATCCTCATGCTTGAAAAAATCAAACTTTATTCCATCACCAAAAGCAACTACATTAAATATCCAAATATATGATGCCATTGCATTACCGTTTAAATCGGATGCCTCTACTCTTACCTGAACAGCGTCCCCGGAACTAAATCCTGCTGTCGGATTGATGGTTATATCATATCCGCCAGTATTATCTGGATACACATTACCTTCCCATGTACCAGCTATAATACTATTACCATCGACTATTTGTATCTCTGGTCCAGCGCCTATCTGTACATAAACCTCTAGCGTGTCGATATCTACGCCTACACCTCCACATGATATAACTGGTTCGTCATCTACTTCTATATAAATTTCTGCGTTAGGCAATGCTTCTACAGTCGTCACAGGCAATGCCTTAGTTACTACAGGCGGATCTATATCATACTCCGCAACACCTTCCACAAAAATACCCCTATCGGAAGAACCTATCACTAATGGTGTTCTAAGTATCGAGGTGCCATGAAATGATGCGCCGTCACTAAACGATGCAAAGCCTTCATTATTTCCGTCTGGATATTTACAGATAGAATAACCGCCACGCTCTGGATCATTTTCTTGCGGCGATGTCGCGACCATTATCCTGCCTTCGGAAGAAGTTGGTGCTGGTATCACTGCATTGTCACGGAAATCTATGCTTTCTGTCTTATATGAATCTCCGTAAAATGAATATGAGTCAGGAGCAAAATTCCATTCGCCACTAGTCAGCTTGAAATTTCTGGCCTTTAAAATCATCGGCGAAGTGTTGCACTGATAGCTCGATTGTATAAATGAGGCATAATAACCGAATGGATTGCCCGTATAGAATAAATTTGTTCCGGCTAATTCATACCTGCCTATGGATTTCCATGATGACCACGCCGTTTTTATATAGCCAGTAGCTATATTATCGCCTATATTAATCTTAAAGCTATGCGCCTCATGTTGATTAGAAATAAAGACAGCAAAACGTGTATAATTTTCAATATCACCAAAAAAATAATGATAACCACTAGAATTTATTAAAAATCCTATTACCAATGGCAATGGCGTAGCATATTTAGCTGTCTGGTGTTCATCATATGGTGCCCATAGTTTAGGCATAATCGCCATCGCACCAAGATGATATCCATTGTTTTTAGGAAGCGGTACTTGATCTGTATCTAGCTCTACTTCCCATGCTGCATTATCTAACGGCAAAACAGGATAATTATGTATAATTCCCCTGAATCCGTCTTTATAATTAGATGTAGATAAGTTTAGCCAATTATCTGTGATTTCACTTGTTCCGACCGTAGATCTATCTACCAGAGACCACCTATCAGCATTGAGATCTCCGTCTTCATAAAAATCATCGTCATATATATCTAAAATATTTCTCCGTGATACACCAAATATATTATCAAGATCATCAACCATAAATGCGCCGCCGCGTCTGATCGGATCACTAGTCCATGACGCAGCCACTATATCATCATAGCAATTAAAACGTGTTACATTAGATAACCCATGCTTTCGTGTATCTTCGTGTGTGATAGGTAATTCACGCGGCCTATATGAAGTAGGCATATAAACTACAGCATCTTTTTCTTTTATCTTTTGGGTTAAAATAGGTGGCGCTTCAACATGTGAAACGGGTGGGGCTGTATAAAGTTCAAGATATGGTGTCCCGCGAGGATTTACTAAAATTAACTTTCCTGCTTCATCATGCTGTACACGTCCACCGCCACTAGGATTTCCCCATCCCCAAAATGTTTCTAGCGCAGCTCGTCGCGGCATTATGCAGGTTCCACTTCTATTAACTCAGGTAGTCCATCCAATAATTCTAATTCGTCATCGTTTAGTGATAAATTTTGCTCTCCTGATTCCCCGTCATCTTCACGTCCCGGTTGCCCGGCCGTGTCATTACCTCCATCTCCATCAGATGCCCTGCCTGGCCCTCGCGGCCTCTGTGACGATTCACCGCCTTTTAACATAGTGAGAGCAATATTAATAGGGACATCAGCCCATTCATAAGGATATGGCTCAAGGCTTAATCCAAATGTTTTTGCAGCTAATTCGACAACATTATTTATGCTCAATCCGCCAGACAACGAGAATAACCTTGTCATTTCAGCTATATCAAGACTACTTTCAGCACTTGGTCGTTTAAATTTCAATAATATAGGTAATTCTCCGTCAAATAAATCTCTAATTATTTTTTGATTTATAATATATTCATATTTACTTGATTCTGGCATGAATATTTGATCGTTTGTTATGTCGCGTAATACCAATGCTGTAGCACGATTAACATCCTCGGCTGTTCCTAGAAATATTTTGGCTATCCCAAATGCCTCTCTTATCTCTTCATCATTAGCTAGACGATAATCCTGAAATGACGCATCTTCAGATTTTCCTACCGTGAGTGGCGTTATTTTTATATCTGTCTTATCTACTTCGCCGCCTGGTTTTTTATTAGCATCTACCTCAAGAACCAATACTCTACCAGGATTCTCGTGCCCTTTATTTTTTCTGCGCAAAAATGTCTCTATATTTTCAGCAGATTTAGCGGTTAATTTACCGCCATGAATAGTAAATACTATCCTCGGCGTGGCATCATTCTGAAAAAAGTAAACATTACGTAGACCCTGATACCAGTTGCCAGTGATGGAAGGCGAACAGCTTTCGGCACGAGGGACACCGTACCAATATTCTTCTGGTGAATATGAAATAAACTGTATAACCTCCGTTGCCCGTTTCTCTCTTGACAGCCCACTGCTGGCATATTCACCGGTATCCGCATTCATTACCTTTATGTCGCCAAAATTCTTAAAATATTTGACGACTTCACCAGAATTAGTTACCTGTATATAACCAGCGCTATCTTTACGCCGCCTCATGGTAATTGCTTGACAATGCACAAGTCCGTCTATCTTGCCGGCGCCATTTCTTGTCACTTCCATATAACCGTTGCCAGTAGACTCTTCGTCTATTTTTACTCGACACATCAGCTCGTCAAATGAAACATCGTCATTTGGCCGTTCAAATAAATCTTTTATGGCAGCTACATTATTTTTAAATTTCTTCGACTTTGGTATCATCTTTGTGTCGGCATCAATAAACTCATAGCCAAGCCCGACAGTATTCCGCGCCATTGCATGAATCAGTTTTTTAAGCCGTGTATTGAACTTCAGTAATCCAGCCCATAAATCAGGATCATATGGCGGTGTAATTATATCGTTTATTACATTAGACCATATATCATCAGGTGGTTCATATTGGGAAATCGCACCAGATGAATATATAGTAGCACGCACTAAAGATTGCGGCGTACCCTCAATACCCAATGAGATAGACTTATTTTTTTTCTTTTTTGCCATATTACTTCAATGTTTTGCTATTCGTTCCCGCTGTGCTTCTGTAGTCATTTATAATCCTAAAATTTTTATCATATTATCTCAATTTAAAATTTTTACAGATATTTGTTTCTGGTGATACAGAGAAATTTGTTTCGCTACACATATTAGTGCCGTCATAATAAACGCAATCGCCACAAACTAATCTGCGATTCACATCTTCATCATGCCGCTTCATCCAGATGGCAAAACCTCCGTCAATACCAACTAATTCATACCCTTCATCCTTTTTGGTTTGTAGCATTTTAGCCGACGCCTTACAATCGACAGTAACATTCCCTTCTTTATCAAGTAATCCTATAAAAGCCGGTGTAACATCAAAATCACCTGTATCTTCATCGTCTTCTGCCGATAATTCATTCAAATCGGCAAAAATATTATCTTTATTATCGTTCATAATCTGCTCCTTGTCAAACTTTTAGAATATTCTGACATTTATTTCATCATTGTTAGATGTTGTCCACCATGAAGAATGAGATAGAAGGGTATGCACAACACCTGCCACTGCATCTGTCGCATCTTTTTTTCCTTTAGGTGGATGATCTATTTTTTTAGGCGTTTCTTCGAGATTCATAGCCTGTCGTATAAATTCATTATGAACATAATAATTTAATCGTTGCTCAAGTAAAAGTTCCTTAAAATCTGTGTATGGTCCTTTATTTCGATCCACGCTTAAATATTTAGCTGGAATACCTTTATCTGATATAATTTGTTGTGAATCTTCCGATTGAAATCCGTCATAGGTAACAAGTCCTAAATTAAACCCCATGCTGTGTAATGTAAAAATTATTTCACGTATTGATTGCAACCGTAACCTGCCTCCTTCCGGCGGTTTGATTACCATGATAAGATCAATCCATATATGAGGCTTATTTCCCACTATATCATATACGTGTCCTAACGCTAACCCACAATCTCCTCCCTCGCCGGTAACAGCTAGATCTACGTGAATAGCATGAGAACAATCGTCAATAGGATTAAACCATTTTTTTAGGGCACCAGTAATAGTTTGCGGATTCTCTCGATCATGGTTAGCATATTCTTCTACTAACGAAGGTTTTTCGAAATAAGGATGTACCGCACTAGTGGGGATAGCACCAAGATCCCGAAGTGCTTTTGCTGGATTGGCATTAAAGTCACGGCGGTACATTTCTATATCTGGCACAAATATCAAGTGATCTGGATATTCTTGATTGGTTTTTTCTATTTCCGAATTAAGTTCATCGTTTGATAAAATGCTGAATGAAGAAGGATCGAAACAGAAAGTCGATTCTCCGTTCCATCCTTCTTTTTTTAATATATTACCTTTCGCTTCCCAGGTAGCGCGACGTACAGCGTAAACATGTTTATTATTATCTGGATCTCTATTTTTCTCTTTCAGTTTGGTTTCAAGATGATCATTTTCGTAAAACGGAGACGATCCCATTACAAGTAGTCCGTGATTCTGAAAACGCGATGTAATTCGCTGAGATAGTGCACTTTCGATCTCGTCTACATAGTTCTTGTTATCAGTGGTACGAAATAAATTGGCCTCATCAATGATGGCAGTGTAAATATTATATCCGACAACACTGGCGATAGTAGAAGTACCAGGAATAATATATATATTTTTGAATATCTTGCCCTTGTTTATATATTCATTCAACATTTCTGTGTCATCGGGTTGGATATCGAACTGCAACTCACTCTGGATCATTGGGTTAGGAGGATAGTGTTCGCGGAACCAAGGAGAAGAATTTATCTTGTTGCCTATTTCACCGAACACTACCTTCATTGCATTCTTTTTGTTCAACGAAACATTGGCGATAGCAATCTTGGACCCTTTTTCAATATGAAGGGTTTCACAAGGATTACGAAGACATAAAAGTATGTAGGCACTATAACAGGCTATCATTGACATCTTGTAACTTTTGCCACTATTATGTAACAATAACCCATTGCCGTTAAACCATTCTGTCCCGACTACATCATATGCTTCTTCTTGCGTTGTACTGATATCTTTACTTAGCAATATATCCCAACTTATATTATCCAAATTACCATTGTCAATACAAGCTATCTTATCTCCTTCCTTTAATTTTCCTATATGTTTCCATACTGGACCATGTATCCAGTCGGCTACAACAAGATGATTATCAGTTATTCCAATTATTCCGCTTCGCGCAAATCTATATTTTCTTATATTTTTTATCCCACTTTGTACTACATGTCCTACAATGTATGTATCATCTGGTTTCATAAACAAAATTTCGGACCCAACAAGATTTCCGATCTTACCAAGCCATTTACCAGTTATATCGTAAATATCAGTATCGCCTGCTACACAACCTATCCCTTCAATGAAAATAGCACGAGAATAATCTGGATTAAGCGGATCGTCTCCGAAAATCTTTACTACATCCTGTACATGACAGTCATATGGAGATCCTAAACCTAAATAATATTCATGTCGTATAAATTTTTCTACATCTACTGGATTGAATTCCCAATCTGGTGCAAACTTTTTGCCGGTAATAATTCTTTCTGCTAACTGTTGAAATACCCAGTCTCGTGACGGACCCTTCATTCCTTCAATCGGTTTTATTATTTGAACCGGATGTCCGGCTACAGAATCACGTTTTTTGGCACTCATGTATATAAGTATCCTACATGTAGGTATTTGTATTGAAATGTAGTTGGTATAGTTTTTGCTGTATTTGAAACCATTATAATGGAACCATTGGTTACATTATGAAACCAATGAAAGTATAATGAAAGCAATGGAGCCATAATGAAACCAATGAAAACATAATGGAACCATTGGTTACATAATGGAACCATTGAAACTATAAATAGTTCCATAATGAAAGCATTGGTTTCATTAGTAGAAGTATATTTACATATAATATTTTTCTTTATGTTTTTATATATGTGAGTATAATACCTTTTTATATGTACAGATATATATACGAATATCGTAGATATGAGTGTATATATCTGTAGATCCATATATACCGACAAAATTTGTTGAGTTTTATATAGAGTAGTTGATATCATCTTTTCTATATTTAGAGATTAAACTCACAACACACCAAAACCCAACCACCACCGCCAACCCAAGCCATCAAGCAACACCGAGAAAACAAAAACCACGAAAATAAAAACACATAAACAATTTTAATTTATGTTTATATTGTCACATATGGTAATGTATGTTCATATATTGTCATTTATTTTCTTCCTCGTTTTTATCTTCTTTATCTTCCTCGCTTTCTATTTCTGAGTATTCTGCTTCAACGACATCTTCTCTCGGCTTTAATTTCCTTACCTGTCTATAATCTATATTTTGTATATTAGCCTGAGTTTCTACGGCTTCACGTATAGGCAGAAATAATCTTGACGCTTCTATGAGTCTTATTGAGATCCTTTCGCGTGTTATTGGATCTGAAATTTCTTCGTTCACTATTTTCGATAATTCCGTGACGAGATCAGCGATAAAGGCAAAATCAACACTCTGTGTTCCGATTGTCCCGTTAAGAAGTATTTCGGTGGCCTTTTCACCAATAATGCCGAATTTAGATAGCATATTGGTATGGTGTTCTTCGTGTTTTCTTATACTTTCTAATACTTTGGCTTTAGCTTCGGTTACTTTGATTATTGCTTCGTGTTCAGTAAACGAAGCATTTTGCTCAAGTCCTTCTGCTAATTCAACGGCTTTTGAATTAATATTTTCCCAATCTCTCCAGAGTTGTTCTTCACGAGCTTTGGTCGATTCTATCATCTCGATAAGGCTTAGAATAATAGCGTTTACTGCTTGATCGTCTGAAACTATGCCATCGAATCTTTCTTTGCGAATAACTTCCAGATCCCTGTTTACCATACGAATAGAAATACCAAGAGCTTTTGCTGTTTCGCGCGAAGAATACTTGCGACCTAGAACTAAGTCGGCAACCTTCTTGCGTCTCTCGGTAATTGCGGCAGGTGGTCTATATCGCTTCTTCTTTTTGCGCCCAAACTTTATCAACTCTTTTTTCAAAATGCAGTTTCCTGTGCAGTTCTCTTACTATACTACATTATACTACAAAAACTGTCAAATTTTATTCAAAGATTATTCTTGACTTTTACTTTTGGTTGGTGTATAGTTAAAACGAAAATGAAGACAGTAAAGAAAAAGATGAACGGATTGTGTATAGTCGAGTGTGCTGAATCGTAGACTATTCAACATAGTCGAGTGTACACAATCAATATTTATCTTTTTGTACGCGATGGAGTTAAGCTTGGAAAACAAATTAGAAGAAATATTGTGGATACAATACCCTATTATTATCATTCCTATAGAACCTCAAGATGGCGGTGGGCATCTAGCTTATTATCCAGATTTCGGTAATACAGCTTGTAGTGCTACCGGGGATTCTATCGAAGAGGCATTGATTTTACTTGAGGAAGTTCGCGGTGATGTGTTAAAGTATTATCTTGATAATAACTTGGAAATCCCTGAGCCTTCACCTGATCCAGTTTTTTCTTGCAGGAAAAATCAAGTTGTTCTTGATATTCCAGAAACAGATGAAAATGGATATTGTAATACTAACTGTCCTTTGTTCCTGCATCAAGAATGGTATCTCGAATGCGGGGCTGATTTGCACGAAGAAGTGAATCTTTTAGATAGAGAATACGGACGACATAATCCCATAAAACCTGGTTTACGTTGTCCGAGACATAAAAAGTAATATGGTTACTAAAAAAGACGATATAAAAAATCAGCTTTCATCGGAATTCATGGACTGGGAAACACCTTTCGATGTATTCGGGCAACTTCATGTTGAATTCGGATTTACTGTTGATGCAGCGGCGTCTAAAGAAAATACAAAATGTAAATTTTATTGGACAAAAGAAGATGATGCGTTTAAACAGGATTGGTCTGGTCATACGGTATTTCTTAATCCGCCTTACGGTAAAGGGAAGTGCATAGACAGGTGGTTTAGTAAAGCAGCCAGCGAGGCACGTAAGCCGCATACCACAGTAGTCGCATTGGTACGAGTAGCTACTAGCACTGTTAGATTTCGTGATCTTGTATTTGGAGTAGCACGAGAGGTAAG
>Ga0180433_10003113_pt1 | contig 24699 bp, 17 predicted proteins | sample SS_ome_8_FD_132980 | JGI IMG/M metagenome (GOLD analysis project Ga0180433, IMG submission 132980) | Hypersaline lake sediment archaeal communities from the Salton Sea, California, USA - SS_1_D_1 metaG | ecosystem: Environmental > Aquatic > Non-marine Saline and Alkaline > Hypersaline >... | reverse complement strand
TGGCCGGCTTCAATTCGACGTGGGTTGGGTCGGGGCGGTATCTTCCAACCGGCGTGTCAATGACGGCAAATGGCACCACGTGGCTGTCACGGTGGCGTCTTCCGAGGATTCGGGCGTGATATCGTTCTATGTTGACGGGCAGATAAGCGGGAGCGGTTCCCTGGACACGACTCGATTCAACGAGGCTGGCTTGCCCGTAAAGATAGGATTCTGTAACCGCGACTTCCCGTCACAGTCCGGTTTTGCAGGGCTCATCGATGACGTGCGATGGTACGGTTATCCGCTCAGTGCTTCGGCCATGCAGGCACTCTATGAGGGCTATGGTCCCGGCAATGGGCCGTAAAACTGGAATCCGTTCTTGATCAGCCAATAACACAGTACAAGATTATCATCACGACAAAAAGCAGACCTGCGACAACACGCGGGTCGGTAATGCCCGTGATCTTCGTACTTGTGATGGATCTGAGCGGAGACTGCCAACCCATCTCTTTGAGTTCTTCGACAGTCGGTGCCGGCGTGTTCAAACTTACAATCACATATACGATGATGCACATAGCCAACAGAATTAAGCCCATCATCATGAATGGAATCCCGATGCCGTGGGTGACGCGACCATAATTCGCCACCTTCCAGTTGGATAGCAAGGCGCCTGTTGCTAATGCAGCAGTCAGTTCCGCCTCAGGAACCGAACCGTTGGTCCTGATGAAGGTGTCCGTTGCGAGCACATTTGCATCCGACACTGGCTGCAAATTGCGGACCGGGGCGGCCAGATACGCATCTGCGACTTTTTGTTTGGCATCGTCTTGCCTTCTCCATTGATTCGCCTTTATCACGGCTTTTTCTACGCTATAAGGTATCTTACCCCAATCTTCTTGTAGTACATCAGCAGAAATGCCTTCGGCAAGCAGAGTCTGTTTCTCTGCTTTCGGAATGGCGGCCCACGGTTCGACAACCCGGTCATTTGCCACCCTTTTGGCCGTTATGGCAGGTATTACGTCCGCAGCGCTTACATCGTGAGGAAGATCTGAGACGAAGTAAATCAAGCCAATAACAACACCCGTTGCGAAGGTAGCTACGGCCGCTTGTTTGGTGCCTCGTCTCCAAAAGGCGCCGAGAACGAACACCGTAGTGATAGCCGGGGCAAACATCATGGGCACCTGATTGATTACCACAAAGATATTCTCGAATCGCCCGCAGAAAGGCGACCAGAGCATGGCCAGCACGATGACGGCACAGGCCGTAATTCGCCCGATGAGCACGAGGGTGCCGTCTTTTGTTTGCGGGCGAATGTGCCGGACAATATCCTCGGCGGTAACCGTGGCCGTGCTGTTCAGAGCCGCTTCGACAGTGCTCATTACCGCCGCCAGCAAACCTGCGGCAAACAAACCTTTCAGACCCGTCGGCAAAAGCTCGTCGATCATGACCGTCAGAGTGTCGTTTGGATCGCCGATTTTGTCCCTGAACAGGACATAGGCCACCACGCCGGGCAGAACCATAAAGAACAGAGGCAGAATCTTGAGACAGCCGGCGAACACCGCGCCGAGCTGGCCGTTCCGCATATCTTTGGCGCCGAGCGTCTTCTGAACAATTGTCTGATCGGTGCACCAGTACCAGATGCCCAGAACGTGATATCCTATCATCAGCGTAAGCCAGGAATACTGATTGAAATTGCCGTTGGCGTCCCTGAGCGAGTGGGCCATGCTCAACTGATCGGTCTTGACGGCCCCCTTGAGATCGGCGAATGAGTGGATTCCTGCGCTCGGTAGTTTTGACAGGGCGAAAAACGTGAGCAGAACACAACCGCCGAGCAAGAGCACGGCCTGGATCGTGTCTGTCACGACGATGGCCTTAAGACCGCCGAGGATTGTGTAAACAGCCGTGACAACTGCAATGATAATGATCGAATAGATAACGGGAATGCCGAAGAAGTAATCGAACACTTTCGCGCCGGCATAGAGACTTACTCCGATGTGAACCAGAAGCGCCGACCAGATAGCAATTAAGGCCGTGATCATTCTGCACGTTTTGCTGTATCGTTTCTCGAGGAACTCAGGCAGTGTGGTTATCTTCGTGCGGAGATAGAACGGGACAAAGACCAATCCCAGCACGATCAGGCAGAACGACGCCATCCACTCGAAGTTACCGACGACGATGCCCTCGCTGAAGCCCGAAGCGGAAAGGCCCACGAGGTGGATTGTCGAAATGTTTGCGGTAAACAGAGCGGCGCCTATCATGGGCCACTTCAACGATCTTCCCGCAAGGAAGAATTGTGTGCTCGATGTCTTTTTCCTGTAACCGACCCATATGCCGAGAGCCATTATACCGATCAGGTAGGTGACGATGATTACCAGGTCGTACGTGTTAATCGCAATCTTTGCCAAAAGCATATACATTTCCCTTCAACTGTCAGTTCCGTCGTTGCGTATCGATCATTCTTTCAGAAGACGCCGTTCAGAAGCCAGGGGCTGCCGGCCACTGAACATTACACTATAATCCCAGCTTTTGTGACGGACTGCAAGCACTTCTCCGGATTGGACCAGCCGCTTTGAATAACAAGCATGAAGGCCCGGCTGGTGCTGCGATTGGATGACAATAAAACTGCCTGCCGAATATGATAAGCTAATGGAGTCATAGTATCTCGGGTGCCTGTCGAGCAACGTTTTCCACCAGAGCTTTCATGTCCGTATGCGGATATCCCACGAATACCGTGTTGTTTGTTACAACAACAATAGTATTATCACATGCCACGACAACGGATTGATCGGTATTGGCCAATACTTTGTTTCCGGTTCCGGTTACAACTGCTTTGCCCGAAACGATATTATTCTTATATTTGGTGCCGATTTTTTCCGCCAGTGCGGCATGTGTTCCCATATCTTCCCAACTGCAGGGAAGAAAGATGCTGCAGGCGTTGTTGGTTTTCTGCATTACCATATAGTCAATGGAGCCCTTGGGCATTTTCGGAAACAAATCACTCAAAACCTGATCGCGTGACGTTGTGTTCCATTCGGCGCTGATTTGTTCGAGAATGGGGGTTGCCTGCGGCAGGTGAGTATTAATCTCTTGCAGGATTGTTTCCGCTTTCCAGGCGAATTGTCCGGAATTCCAGCAATATCCGCCCTCCTTCATATACCTTTGCGCTCTATCCAGATCCGGCTTTTCTGTGAACGCAACGATGCTTCTTACCTCGCAGCACGGGTATTCCAGGGAGTCTCCTAATTTCTGCCAGCCAACCAGTGTGTTTGGGCAAGTGGCTTCGACTCCGAAGGCTACCAGCATTTCGGGGTGCGACTCCAGAAAGTGTGCCGCGTTGGCGATAGCAGTATTAAATAGATGCGCGGGTTCAATAATCTGGTCCGCGGTTAGCACGATCATTGTAGCCGCTTCGCACCTTTGTTTTAGAATCGTTGCTGCAAGCCCTATCGCACTTGCCGTGTCGCGAACACAAGGTTCATAGATGAAATTTTCAGGAGGTATTTGCGTGAGTGTTTGTTGTGTCGGCTCCTTATAGTTGACACTCGTTAAGATGATAATACGATCGTCAGGAACATAATCCTTTAGTTTCTCAACGGTAAGTTCAATTAAGCTCTTACCGTCAAAGAGTTTTAGCAGGTGTTTGGGCTTTTGTTTGTTGCTTAACGGCCAGAGACGCGTCCCGGAGCCTCCGGCCATAATAATCGCGTAACAATTATCGTTTAGCATATCTTGTCCTAACTCAGGTTTACCTTTACTTGAAATCCATCCTCAACGGGTTCTGAGGATGCCACGTAGATATATCCAACGCCGCAGCCGGACGGCATGGCGCCTGCATATTTGTGCTGGTAATAACGCATTCTTTGCATGACGGGGACCTTGATTGTCGGATGTTCGAAAATTGCCGGCAACATTTTCCTCCATGCACTTGAGCACTGGTTAAACGAAGCTCCAAGCGCTGAAACATCTCTGTTCTTAATGGCGGAGAAGCAGTTTTGTGCGGATTGTCCAAGCTGACTTACTACTTTCCTGGTTGCAAATCTACCCGCGTCAAAGGGATTATACCCTTCAGGACGCGGCCCGACGCACTCTACTATCCAGAAGTTGCGCTCAAACCACTTTGCCGTGCGTTGATTAACAATTGACGTTACTTCTTCAGGTATCACTCCATTGTGATATCTGAAATCATAGTGCAAGAGGTTAAATCCCGGATATACCGAGCCAAACGCATCCTGTGATCCTCCAATGGGTACTTTTCGGGCATTTTCCCAATAGTACAGGTCCGTGGCAAGCTTGTACCTGTCGATTTTTTCGGGAATGCCGTTCGGGTACTTCCTCATCAGGATTTTTCTTGTACTCGAGCAGATGCCGCACCGGTCATGGAAAGTAACCGTAGGTTTTATCTGGACGACCACCACATATCCATCCGCTAAGAAATTTACAAAGTTGTGGTCTCCCCATCCTCCTGCTAAAGCCAGGCGGTAAGGATGTGTTGAATTTTGGTTAATACGGAACTTCTTTCTCATAATTTGTCTCCAATCGACTATCACTACTAACGATAGTATATATGATGCCGTCTTGATACGAAAGATGCCAATTTTACTCAGATTGAGCCCGAATAGATCCCCATTTTTCTGATTAATCTAATATTAAAACAATGACGGATTTCAATGACCGGTGTGAATTTCAGACAGGAATTTCCATACTGTTTTTTACTTTTGCGAGAAAGATAGATTAGCAGGGGAAATATGGAAAATCCAGGATGAAAGTACTATACTCGTTTGTGAGAACTATCTTTTTCAGGAGTAACTGCATGGAAAGATTATTCAGTCTATCAGCAAAGTCAAAAGCACCCATTCTGCATATTCTGGTTGCATTTATTTCTTCCGTATCACATGTATCTTTTGGACAGGAAATTGTTTATCCGGCAGACGGCTCCCTCCAGGGATTGATAGCCGCCAAAGAGGTGCGGCGTTATATCTACCTGCGGACCGGCCAAAAGCTACCGCTGAGAAAGACTGACTCCATACCCGAAAACGAAGATATTATCCTTATTGCCGATGACGATGATAAGATGGTGGAGAGTTTAAGAGATTCTCTCAGACACAAAACAAATCCGGACGGTTTCATCATTAAAACCGTCAAAAAAAACTCACGACAGATTTTAGTCATCACCGGTTATGATTCGATATCCACACTGTATGGCGCCTACCGTTTTGCCGAGCATCTCGGCGTTGGATTCGGCTTGACTCGGGACGTAATACCCGACAGGAGAATCACACTCGACATTTCCGGCTTCGATGAAGTGGGAGAACCGCTTTTGAAAACACGCGGCATCCTGCCCTTCCATGACTTCCCGGAAGGGCCTGACCTGTGGAACACTGAAGATTACATGGTAGTAATCTCCCAACTGGCCAAACTGGGTCTGAACTTCATTGGACTGCACACATACCCACGTTGGTCGACAACGATGGACAAAGATGAGAACGTGCCGCAGGGCCCTGAACCGACAACATGGATCGGTTTGCAGGAGGACATAAATTTAGACGGTACTGTTAAATGGTCTTATCCGGCCTATTATGCGCATACTCATCGGCCGGACAGGATATGGGGTTTCGTCGAACTTGATACGGACCGTTTTCATGCCGGGGCAAGTCAGCTCTTCGAAAGCAACGGTTACGGCTCCGACGTGATCGGTGACGTGATGCCTTCGGACGTACAGAGCAGTAATGAAGTGTTTAAGCGTACGGGCCGTATGTTCAAGACAGCCTTTACTCATGCCGGGAATCTTGGTGTAAGGACTGCAATCGGAACCGAGCTTCCGATGGGACTCGAACCCAAAGGGCCGGAAGTTGACTATGACTGGATACGAGGGATGCCCCCAACGCTCAGCAAACGATTGGCTTCCCTTAGTAAAGATCCAAAGGATCCGTCGACTATCAAAGAGATATACAAGGGAATCTTTGAGCGCATCAAGAGAACACATCCACTCGACTATTATTGGTTATGGTCATGGGAAGTCTGGTCCATGCACGGCGTAAGTGATGAACAGATAGATGCCTTTAAGAATGAAATGAAAATCGCATATCAAGCCCTCCGGGAAGTAAACGCTCCGTTCCAACTTGCCCTGGCAGGATGGATAATCGGTACGGCGGATAATCCCGCGGAATTTGATAACACGCTTCCGCCTCTGGTACCCATCTACGGCCTTTGGGACAGTGCTCAGGGCTTTGAAGAATTAGGCGCCAACCGGATTAAGTGGGCGGCTACCTGGCTCGAAGAAGACTGGGGACTCATACAGCCTCAATTGGAAGCGCACCGGATTTATGAAGATACCAAAGCGGCGTTAGAGAAAAAATGTGACGCATTGATCGCAAAACACTGGCGCACCCGCGTATTGAGTTCGAATATCGGATCAATGAAAGACATACTCTGGGTATATGGAAAGACCGGCCAACCTCTCGAAAAGGAGATTCCAAAAAATAAAAATAAATGGATCGACGACTTTTATCTTGATTGGGCAACCAGGCAATTCGGGTGTGATGCGGCCAAACAGGTGGCTGAAATATTTACAGCGTTTGAGAAGAAAAGGGGATTCAGGATCAGGAGAATAACTCACGTTTCGGGTTGGGACTGTGATGATGAAGACAGTAACAATGCAGCACCGGGAGCCATCATGACAAATCCAAAGCCGTGGAAATCCGAGAAATCCAGGTTTGAGTTTGTAGCAAGACTGGAGGAACTCCGAGCCAAAGTTAAAGGTGCGGGGAATCTGGAGCGGTTTGACTACTGGCTGAGCGTTTTCAAGTGTCTCAGAATAATGGGAGAATATGCAACGGTGCGTCACAGATTCGAGAATGCCGCCGAGGAAGGAGTCTGGACAGAGGCCCTAAATCACCGAAGGAAGATGGCGAGGTTGTGGGAGGAATTGATGACTGTTCAGATCCAGAAAGTCTCCAACTCCAGCGACCTTGGCGAAATCATCAATATCGAGATACTTAATTGGCATCAATTAGTGGAGCTGAAATGGGATGAAAAAATGAAAGATGGACTCGGCATGAAGATTCCGGATGATGCCAATCCTTCAATGAAATACAGCGGATTCCCGCTGATTGCCGTCGACGCGGATAGATCGATGCTGTATGAGGATGAACCGCTGCGGCTGAAAGTGCGAATCTTGGGTAATCCCGATTCTGTAAAGTTTCATTATCGATCCCTGGGTGAAGGAAAGTACGAATCGCAGACTTTGACTCATGTTGCGCGTGGTGTCTACGCACTGACTCTTCCTCCTCAGCCTGGAGATTTTGAGTACTATCTTGAAGCCCAGATTTCCGCCAAAAAAATCGTTTACCCCGTCACCGCCCCGAATCTAAACCAAACAGTTATCGTTATAAAATGAATCGGCGTAAATAGTGGAGATAATGATTCATGAAATATAAAGCAATCATCATTTTATTGCTTTCAATGTATTTTCTTTGTTCCTGCACTACAGACAAGACCTTATTTAAGGAGTAGATACTATGGCCTCTACAATAAATCGTCGTCAACTCATAAAAGCCGGCGGGACAGGGATTGCAGCCGCTTTAACTGGCGCAAAGCCTCTGCTCGGCGCCACATCCGAATCTGCACTCACCGTCGATCCTGTTCCCAGGTTCGACTTGTCGCCGTACCTGTTCATGCAGTTTATGGAACCTCTCGGCACAACGGACGGGTCCGTGGCCGCGGCGTGGGATTTCAGGACGAATCGCTGGCGTCCGGACGTTATTGAGGCCACTCGGGGACTGTCTCCGACGATGATTCGCTGGGGAGGATGCTTCAGCTCATACTACAAATGGAAAGAAGGTGTTGGGCCGCGTGATAAACGAACGCCGATGATTAACCTGCTCTGGGGCGGAATCGAAACCAATCAAGTGGGAACAGCGGAATTTGTTGATTTCTGCCGCCAGGTCAAGGCGGATCCACTGATGTGCGTGAACTTCGAATCCGATGGGCGTAAACATTGGATGAAAGATCCATTCGGCAGCGTACGGTGCGGCGATGCCAGGGAAGCCCGCGAGTGGGTGGATTACTGCAATAATCCTGCAAATCCACTGCGGCTGTCACATGGTTACAAAGACCCGTTGCGGATTCCCTTCTGGCAGATAGGAAACGAGACTTCCTATAGCAGTAAGGGCTTCGATTGCGAAACTGCTGCGGCCAAAACAGTCGAGTTTGCCAAATCAATGAGAAAGGCGGACCCGTCAATCAAGATCATCGGATGGGGTGATCGTGGGTGGGCTAAGCGCATGATAGAGGTGGCGGGAGAACACCTCCAGTATGTCGCGGTTCATCACATGTTCAACCCGGACAGGGGGCAGAAGGACTCGCCACTTCAGGGCACGGAATACCGCAAAGACCCGGCCCGCACCTGGGCGCACCTTATGAAGGCGTATGAGGCCCATGAGCAGAAGATCAAGAGTGCCTGCGAGCAAATCAAAGGTTCCGGTATCCCCCTCGCGCTGACCGAGTGCCACTTCTCTCTGCCGGGAAGGAACCGGTGTGAGGTGCTCTCATCCTGGGCGGCGGGTGTGTCCTACGCCAGATTCATGAACGTACACCTCCGCTACGGCCGGCTCCTCAAAATCGCCACCCTTGCAGATTTCTGCGGTACGAGATGGCAGGTAAACGCCGTGATGATACCGGTCCCCAGAGGCGAAGCTTTCCTGATGCCGGTTGCCAGGATCATGAAGTTCTATCGCGAGCACATGGGTGATGCCTATCTGCAGGTCAGGAATGTGCCGGATGGCCTGGATGTGACCGCCAGCCGGCGAGACAACACTATTATACTGCACGTAATCAACACCAGGAGGCTAAGGTCTATTACGGTTGATCTCGGCGTGGAGGATCACAAAATCCAATCCGGAAAGGTCTACGAAATGGCGACAGATCCGGAATTTGAGGTCATTGCAGCTACTCCTGATCCCCTCGTTCCCAAGGTCAAACGGCTTGACGGCGCCAATTGGACATTTCCTCCTGCCTCCGTTTCTGCGGTGGAGATTGTGCTTGCATGAACGAACAGTCGTTGGACTATACTACGCAGGGAGATTGCGATTATACGAATACGACGGCTCCTTCTGAGCAGAATACGCTATACGCCGTACCAAGGCAGGGGAAAGGCCATTCGTGAAAGTTTTGAAAAAGGAATCCAAGAGGGCCTGTCAAAGATAGAAGCAAGCTGTTTGAAGCGTAAGTACAAGTTGGTGACTATTGCCAAGAGGGCGGGGCGTTTGTTGGCCCGGGAAAGAAAGGTCCGTTTGTTTGGGATTCTTGCCCTATTGGTGGGATTTCGAATTTCGAGTAGGAGCCCAGGCCGTTCTTCCAGGTCCAGTGGAACCAGACCAGAGAAGGATCATCCAGAGAAACCGCAAATTCAAACAGGACCTTTGTCGGCTGGCCGTCTGCGTCGATTGCGACGACCTCGGCCGACATGTCTCGCAGTTGTGTCTTCCGGCCTACCTCGAACGGCATGTCTTGAGGGCGGAAGAGGCTGTTAAAGTGATTGTAGAAATAGGCTAAACTTGGCTTGAAGTCCTTGCGGGATCTGTCGACCGTCATTATGTTGCCGGCCTGAGCTTCGACGAGCAACGTTCTGTCCCCGGTTCGGGTGATTTTCAAGGGCCTGAAACCGGGCGCCAAAAGTCGCGTTCGCTCCGGCAGAGATTCATCCCAGTACGCCTTCAATGCCGGCAGGCCCATAAACAAAAGCGGATTCGGAGCATTGACAACGACCAGAGTCTTGCCCGTCAGGTCCTCCGGCGGACCGACCCTGATAGTCGAGTCGAAGGTCTTGAAGACGAAGGGAATCGTCGCCGGCGCTCTGGCCCTGAGAACGGCGGCCAAGCCCACGTGCGTGATTAGTAGCGTCACGCAGATCATCCAGGCCGGCACCCGCCAGAGTCGCGATTTGGGGGCCCAGTCCTGTTTTGCAAATAGTCCGCCGATGAACTGAGCCACAAGAGCGAACGCGCCGATAGCAACAAAGAGCAGATTGCGGTTCATTGGGATCGTCGCGCATATAGGCAGTATGCACAGCAGCATGCCTGTGAACCAGAAACGTGCCACCTTATTCTTTCGCAGCAGTGGCACAAGCGCAACCAGTATCAAGACAAGGAATAGCGCTGCTACAAGCAGATACCATCGGCCGGCATAATCTGAAATGGCGCTGACAAACTCGGCGGGCGTCGCGCCCCACTGGCCGGCAAGAAGAACCGGCGCACGCTCAACCACTGCTTTCAAGTAACGCATTGGTTCCCGTCCGGGATCGATGATGAAGCCGCTGCCGCGAGCGCCGTATCCGAGCGAGCTATAGATGATTCGCCAACCGACTATCACGATCAGACTCGGAGCAAGGCTTGCTATTCTTTTCATTTTGCCACCGTGCTCGATGATGAGAGCATAAGAGAAAAGATAAGCGAAAGTGGCTATTCCCGCCTCGGTGGATAGTAGTGACAACAGCAGCGTAAACGGGGCGGCTATACCCGAGGCGAGTGAATTCTTATGCCGCCATTTGTGGTGGAGCAGCAGCGTGAGAATAGAGAAGAACAGAGCCAACAGCAGGTTCCTGTTAGCGACCCACATTGCGGGAAAATAGTTGCTGTCGTCGATTGTGTAGAGAAGGGCCGCTACGGCAGCCATCCAGAGAGGCATCATAAGCTCTCGATACAGGATCGCCAGCAGGAACACCAGAGCCGCGAACCAGATGATATTGTGGGCGTGCATCAAGGGGGGTGAATTTGGAAACAGGCGATAGTCGAGCCAGTGAGTGAAGCTGTCAAGCGGCCGCCAGTTTCCTCCTCGCCAGCCCTCGGCCGTCCACCAGGGACATAAGCCGGAATCCATCAGTTTCTCCAGCTCTCGCTCAGTCCGGGCGAAAGAGTGCATGTCGCGCATCGCGGCCAAAGCGGTGCCGACATCATCGGCGATCATCCCCGAGGCGCGAAGCTGCTCGGGCAGCCGGGCAGGCTCGATGACCTTGACGCGGTGGAGCAAATCATCCTGGAGAAGACCGGCATTCAGGGCCGGGAGCATGATGACCGCCGCCAGGGCGGCCATTATCGCCGGTATGTGTCTGTGCTCCAGGCCTCGCCGTGCCGCAGTCACAAGTCTCATGGGCCGTTATCCTCGCTTTGTGTCGTGTCTGTTATCTTCCACGTTGAGTCGGCTCTTAACGATGTATTTGGCCATTTTTGGCGGATGGCCGAGCAGATCCGTAAAGTGTCGGACCATCACCTTTTCGATTTTTACCAGTGTTTCTTCCGTCGAGGCGGGAATTTGTTGTAGATTGGCCAGGCAGCCTGCGACTTCCTTGTTCAATCTGATTTTGTCGGTGAAGCTCATCTCGCAATCTTTGCAGATCAGTCCGTTAGCGGAACTGCTGAAATAGTATTCGTATTTCGTATTTCGCATATCGTATTTCGTTTTGCAGTTTGCACAGTGGTTCAAAATTGGTTGCAGGCCGACGTCGTTGAGAAGGGTCAGTTGGAAAAGTATCAGCAATGAAAGCACACGACGTCTATCTTCGGTTGCCGTTTGCTGCTCGTTGGAGTTTTGCAGGAACTGGAGGAAACCGTCGAAAAGCTCGGCATGAGGATCGTAATCGTGTGTCAGGCTGTTCAGCAGCTCGGCGGCGAAGTAGCAGCAGTACAGAGCGAGGAGATTTTTGCGCAGGTTCAGCAGGACAGGCTGCTGCTGGAATTCGGTCAATGTGGCGAGTTTCTCCCTGCTTGAATCCGTGAATACTATTTCCCCGTGGGCCAGTATTTCTATAGGGCCGTCGAAGGATGATTTCGGCCGCTTCGAGCCTTTGGCGATGGCGCCGATTTTGCCCGTTTCGCGGGTGAAGAAAGTCACTATCTGGGATGTTTCCGAGTAATCGACCGCGCGTATGCAGATGGCCAGGTCTTTGGTTAACATAATAATAATAATAATGAATTCTAAGCACGAATTTCTAAGCACTAAACAATCTCAAATAACCCAAATTCAAAAACCGCTTGCGTTGAACGCCGAACTGGTCCGTAACGTTTTAGTCACTTGAACATTTGCATTTGAGATTTGTTTAGGATTTAGAGATTAGAATTTCGGATTTTGCTATTTCAATCTCCGAAACTCTCACCGATCTTCTGGATCTTTATACGCCGTATTCTTCTGGCTTCGGCTGAGGCGATGGTGAACTTCAGGTTCCCGTAATCGAACGTCTCGTTGGTTTTGGGAATATAGCCCAGCCGGGCGAAAACGAAGCCGCCTACCGTATCGTAGTCCTCTTCCTCCGGCAGATTTAATTCGAACTCGTCGTTCAGGTCGTCGATGTAGGTCCTTGCATCGGCTTCGATAGTGTCTTCGTCGATTTTCTTGATCGGCTCGGCGGGTGTTTTCTCGTATTCATCGGTGATTTCACCTACGAGCTCTTCGAGAATATCTTCAAGGGTCACGATACCTGCCGTGCCGCCATATTCATCGAGCACGACCGCTATGTGTAACTTCAGATTCTGGAATTCGTGGAGCAGGACTCGAAGCTGTTTGCTCTCGGGAACAAAATAAGCCTCTCTCATTTTGTCTCTGAGTTTGAAATCTTCCGGATTTTTGCCGATCTGGGTCAGGAGGTCTTTGGCGTAAACCAGTCCGATCACCTTGTCAATATTATCTTCATAGACCGGAAGGCGAGTATGACCCGCCTCGGCTATGGTCTCCAGGACTTTGTTCAGGTCGGAATTGACTTCGAGAGCTACGATATCCGTGCGCGGCGTCATGATCTCGTCGGCGGTGCTGTTGCTCAATTCCAGCACGTTCTCGATCATCTCCTGCTCCTCCTCGTCGAGCGTCCCTTCTGTTCTATGTTGTTCGAGGTCAGTCAGAAATTCCTCCTGCTTCTCCTCATGCTCTTCTTCCGGCGTGCTTTCTGCAATACCGGCCAGCCGCTTGACGAGGCCGTCATACATCCTGAAAACGTACAGAAAAGGTGATGCCACCGCGGCGAAGAATAACAGTAATTTGTAAGTCCGGCACAGGATTTTTTCACTTGCATACTTGGCCCACGCGTGAGGTATTGCCAGGCTGAATATGGAGAAGATGACAGTTGCAAGGACGAAAGCAAGAGCGCAATCGCCTGCGAATTCTAAACGAGATTCGGCCCGACCGGGTCTGGCGAACAGCGAAACCAGAAGCAGCAGGATAAACGTGTTGGAGATCAGGCGAAAAAGAGCACAAGATAAAATCAGTCTTTCGGTGTCCTCCATCAGCCTCTCGGCGAGATTCCCGGAACCGGCGTTCTTTCCGACCGCCTTGAAGGCTTCCTGCAGCTTGGCCACGGAAAACATCCGCAGAGCCACAGCATTGACGGAAAAGAACAGAGTTACTCCGGCGAGAAGGCATGTCAACAGCACCGCCCAACCAACGTAGCCCACTTTCTGATACCCTTTCAACTATACTAACGCAAGGACTATGGAATTACTGCATTCTAATACTTCTATTTCGGCGTTTTAGCGCTGCGATTATACACGAAACCATAGCCGAGTTGTTGCAAAATCTCGTCCTCGGCCTGGTGTATCTTCCGAGCCAGGCTCGGCGTCGAATCGTCGAATCCGAGATTGTGCAGCAGGCCGTGGGCGATGTAAAGCGCCAGCTCGGCTTCGCCCGGATGCTCTCGCACCTTTGCCTGCCGGACGGCCATTTCGCCGTTGACGATGATCTCGAATATTTTTGATTCATCCTTAGCGTCCGAGAGATCGAAGCTCAGACAATCCGTTGTGGTCTTGTGATTCAGAAATCGGGCGTTCAGCTTCTTTATCTCGGCGTCATCGACTATCGCGATGCTGATCTCGTACTTTCTGTTTGCTTTTCCGTAACCGCCAAATCGCCTGCAAACAGCCGTTACCAGCTTTCTCAGCCCGGCCATTGACACATCTATGGCGTCGAAATTCATGGCGATTTGAACGTTTATGTCCTGTCCGGCAGAGCCCATAATCATTTTGAGTTTGTTTGCCTGACTTGCTTGCCGTCGGCCTCGTCGTCGGCGGGTTCATCCGGCGGCTTCGGATAAGCGATCCGGCCGTGGTAGTGTGCGGCGAGAGTCTTCGATATGCTCGCCTCGATCTGGCTCAGCTCTCGCAGAGTCAGCTCGCATTCGTCGAACTGGCCGTCCCGGAGGCGTTTCATGGCCATGTTGTGGACGACGGCTTCTATCTTTGTCGGCGTTACTTCGGCCAGACTTCTGACTGCGCTTTCAGATGTATCGACCAGCATCACGATTGCCGCCTCTTTCGTTCGCGGCTTGGGGCCCGGATATCTGAACTCGCTCTCGGCGGGAACGTCGGTGCTTTTTCCTTTCGAGTTCTTGGCTTTCAACTTCTTGGCTTCGTTGTAAAAAGGCTCGATCAGCGTGGTGCCGTGATGCGTTTCGATGAACTGACGAAGCACGGTCGGCAGGCCGTATTCCTTGGCCATTTCAATGCCGTCCTTGATATGGCCCACGATTATCAGATGGCTCATAGTCGGCGCAAGCTCCTTGTGCCTACTGGCCGAGCCGAGTTCGTTTTCGACGAAATAGCCTGCTTTGTTGATCTTGCCGACGTCATGGTAGTAAGCGCCCACTCTGCATAATAACCCGTTGCACCCGATCGACTCGGCGGCGGCTTCGGCTATTGAGCCGATCAGAAGACTGTGGCTGAACGTTCCGGGCGCTTCCATATGCAGCCTCTTTAGCAAAGGCTGGTTGGCGTCGCTGTAGTCCAGCAGCGTCATGCTGGTGGCTATTCGGAAGCTTTTTTCGATCAGCGGCAGCAGACTCTGGATAAGCAGCCCAACGATGAGTGTTGTGCCGGCGTGAAAGCCGGCGTTTCTCAATATTACGGTAGTCTCGCGGTTTTCAGTGAGGAATTCCGTCGCGCCGGCGGTTACGAACACAACGACTGCGGCTAACGTGCTGATCTTCAGCAATTTGATTCTCGTGCGAATCTCTTTCAAGCAGAAGCAGCAGGTTACGACGCCGGCCGCCATTGTGAGAAAGAGATTGAATTTCGTCGGTTGCGGGTCGCTATCGGGCATCATCCCGACCGCCAGAGAGGCGAGCACGCAGTAAAACATACCCATTCCCATCGCGAAGCGCTGGTCGTAAGCAATAGTCAAAATCACAGCCACAGTTACAGCCGATCCCGTAGCCAGAAAAGCATGGCCGGTAATTGAAACACCTAACTTGGCTGTTACCAACATCAGGAGAAACAGGCCTACGAGCACCAGCGCTCTGGCGTGGTTTCTCGTTATTTTTCTTTGATAGTGATAGATATATATCGCCGCCGAAACCGACACAAGAACGACTATGGCCGCTGTCGGCAATACTTCGCGGTACCCGGCTTCCGGCAATGACAGAATGAGCGTACAGAGTACGACGAAGAGCATCCAGATGAGAATTGAGATCAGAAAATTCGTATTTGCGAGCCTGTTTATCTGCGAAAAGCGTTCTGCAGAGATGTTCTTGCGAACCTGGCTTCGTCGCGGACTTATTTTTTTCAAAAACGGCATTTTCTATTCTCACTTTTGGCGGCGGCTAATCAGCCTTTGCCTTCTTCTTATAAGCCTGTACGATGTTCTGAACCAGTTTGTGCCGTACTATGTCTCTTTGGGACAACTCAACGTAACCTATCCCCTTGATTCGGCGGAGGATTTCGATAGCTTCGACCATGCCGCTTTTCTGCCCGGGTTCAAGGTCTGTCTGCGTTATGTCGCCGGTTATTATCATTTTCGAGCCGTGCCCCAATCTCGTCAGGACCATCAGCATCTGCATCGCCGAGGTGTTCTGGGCCTCGTCGCAGATAATGGCGGCTTCGTTCAACGTCCGGCCCCGCATGAAGGCCAGCGGAATGATCTCGATGATGTCCAGCTCAATGAACTTCTTCATCTGCGCAAAGTCCATCATATCCTCGATGGCGTCGAATAGTGGGCGCAGATAGGGATTCACTTTCGCCTGTAAATCGCCCGGCAGAAAACCGAGTTTTTCACCTGCTTCGACTGCCGGACGGGCGAGCACGATCCTCCTGATTTGCTTTTTCTTGAGCATCGAGACCGCAATCGCCACGGCCAGATAGGTTTTGCCCGTTCCAGCCGGACCTATGCAAAAAGTCAGGTCATTGGCCAGCATCGTTTCGATATATTTTAGCTGCCCTTTAGTGGTCGGCTCGATGACCTTCTTATGCTCGTAGACCGCTATGGTTTTGCCGGTATCGCCGGGCCCGGGGGCATCCTTGTCCCCTATCATCGCATTGATCCTCGCGGCGGTCAGCGTGCCGCCTTTGAGGATGTGCTTCTGCATTTTATCGAAGACGTCGGCGGCCTTGTCTACGTCCCGCTGCCTGCCCTTGATTATCAACTTGTCCTGGCGGGCGGTGACCTGTACTTCGAGCGACTTACGCAGCAGCCTGAGGAAACTATCGGCCGGGCCGAACAAATCGAGCTGCCTGTCGGTTGAACTCAGTTGTATAGTGGTTTCCAAAATCGCCCTCTGTCAAGAACAGCACAGAAAGAACAAGTATGCAAACGGCGCCGCCACCAAAGGCGAATCGATGATGTCAAGCACGCCGCCGAAGCCCGGGACCTTTTGCCCCGAGTCTTTTAGCTCGGCATCGCGCTTGATCATAGATTCGACAAGATCGCCCATCTGTCCGATGAAGGCGAAACACAAACCGAATACTATCGCCGATAACCAGGACATTATACCACAACCAAGTGCAAAGCCAATAGCAACCAGTGCCGCGGCCACTATGGCGCCGCCCATGCCTTCCCAGGTTTTTCCGGGACTGATCTTGGGTGAAAACTTGTGTTTGCCGAACATCGTTCCGATTGCATAAGCTCCTATATCAGCGGATTTTACGACAAGTACAAACATGAGCAAATGCCAAAGGCCAAATTCGATTCTTATAGTTACACAGAAGCTGCTTAAAAGGCCGAGATACCCGATTGAAAAATAATTTGCTCCGCAATTGGCCAGCACCGAAGAAGTGCCGCAGCTCAGGTACTGGTAGAGCACCAGCGCCAGAAGTACGAAAGCCGAGAGCAAGATCAGATACGTCTGGGGCGGGAAATCTGCAATCTGGAACCAATATCGTGCTGTCGCGAACAGGATCGAGGCGATAATCGAAACGGGCAGGAAGATCTTCAGACCTTTAGCTGAGGCAAGCCTTGAAAGCTCGAGCTGAGCCGGGATCGCCAGCAGGGCGACGATCGCGCAAAATGCCGTGCCCTGCACGCGCCTGTCGTCAGCGGTTGCAGTCGTCAGCGAGCCGTCCAACCAGCCGTCGGCAATGACAATCGCCGTGAAAAGCGTCGTCATCAGTGTTCCAAAAAGCAATCTGTGTCTGACCATGTCTTAGCTCGTGTGAATCCTCTCCATAAGGGTCTGCGTATCGCCTGTTACAAGGCCGTCTCGATCGCGCCAAAACGCCGGCTCCGTTTTACGTATGCCATGATTGCTTCTTCCAGAGATTCTTTGGTGAAACTCGGCCAGAGCGTTTTTGTAACGTAAAATTCGCTGTATGAGATTTGCCAGAGGAGAAAGTTGCTGATCCGCATTTCGTTTGCAGTGCGTATCAGAAGATCGGGATCGGCAAGGCCGGCTCCGTACAAATGCTCGCTGATGCACCGTTCGTCGATCTCGTCGAGACTGATCGCCCCGTTCTTATACTTTTGGGCGATTTTCTTAGTCGCGTCAACGAGTTCCGCTCTGCCGCTGTAGTTCAGCGCCAGCGCGAGCTTCATGCCGGTATTGGAAGCGGTCATCTCCATCGTATCGGCGAGATCGTTTCGCACGGACTGAGGAAGTCCGTCCACGCGTCCCAGGTGAAGCAGCTTTACGTTGTTTTTCATAAGAGTGGGCCTGATACTGACAAGGTGCTCGGAGTGGATATGCATCAGGGCGCTGATTTCGGATTGAGGTCTCTTCCAGTTCTCTATGCTGAAAGAATACAACGTCAGAGACTCGATGCCCAAATCGACGCAATGCAATGCAATGCTCTCAATAATTCCCGCCCCTTCGCGGTGACCCTCGACTCTCGGCAGCGATCTCTTCCTGGCCCACCGCCCGTTGCCGTCCATTATTATTGCGATGTGATGCGGCATCTGTTCGAGAGTCAGGCCCAGGCGCGAGGCTGTTTTGGTCAGTTTTTCTTCAAAAGTTTCCATAGACGATTGAATACGATGGGTGGCAGCTTCAAAGCCGTAGGCTTGGGGGCTGGCAGGGAAACCAGCCCCAAGCTATGCTTGAGGTTGCCACCCCTGGTTCAACTGTTTATACATAATTTTGCTTGCTATGGGTTACTAGTCCTTATAAGGATCAGAGTTGAATGCTACTGTCTGAATATTGTCTGGCTTCGTTTCGGCCCGACGCCAACCGAGGTGACCGGAGCGCCGATGTGCTCTTCGACCCGCCGCACGTAGTCCTTAGCGTTGGCGGGCAAATCCTGAAATTCGCTCACTTCGGTCAATTCCTCCTCCCAGCCGGGCATTGTCTCGTAAATTGCTTTGGCTTGTGCAAGCCTGTCCACGTTAGCCGGGAAAAAATCGGTTTCCTGCCCGTCAATTTCGTACGCTCGGCAAATCTTCAACTCTTTCAATCCGCTGAGCGTGTCCAGGTGCATCATTGCTATCGAGTCGATTGCGCCGATTTTTACGCCGTACGACACGGCCACCGCGTCGAACCAGCCGCATCGGCGGGGCCGGCCCGTTGTGGTGCCGTATTCGTTGCCCTTATCGCGGATATACTGGCCTGTTTCATTCTCCTGCTCGGCGGGGAAGGGGCCGGCGCCGACTCTCGTCGTATAGGCCTTGACCACGCCGATGAATTTATCGACCATTTTGGCCGGCACGCCGGAGCCCGCCGGCATGCCGAGAGAGCTTGAATTCGAGCTGGTCACGAACGGGAACGTTCCATGATCCAGGTCCAACAGCGAACCCTGCGCTCCTTCGAAGAGGATCGATTTGCCCTGGGCGACCGACTTGTGCAGGAACTCGGTCGTATCAATAACAAACGGCGTGAGCCTTGCGGCATGTGACTTGCACTTTTCAAATATCTCATCGGCATTTATCGGCTCGGAATCGTAGAGCGCCGCGAAGAGTTTGTTCTTGTGCTCGACGATCGTTGTCAGCTTGGCTTCGAGTTTTCCGATATCCCTGAAATCCCCCATGCGAACGGCGTGGCTCCTGCCGACTTTATCGGCGTAGCACGGGCCGATGCCGCGGATTGTGGTGCCGATTTTGTTCTTGCCGAGCGAGTCCTCCCGCAGTTGGTCCTCTCTCTTGTGGTAATCCAGAACAACGTGGGCGTTCTCGCTTATCAGCAGCCGCCCGTCCAGAGGGATCCCCCTGGAAGCCAGCGTATCAATTCCGTTAATCAGCACGTCCGGATCGATGACCACGCCATTGGTTATAACACAAAAAGTATCCGGCCTGACACAACCGCTGGGCAGAAGATGCAGCGCAAATCGGCTTTCGCCTACTATCACTGTGTGCCCGGCGTTGGCCCCGCCGCTGTACCTTACTACTATGTCGCTGTTTTCGGCGAGAATATCGACAACCTTGCCCTTGCCTTCATCGCCCCACTGTAATCCCACTACGCAACAATTCATGTGTGTCTCTTCCCTTTTTCAAAGTAGGGTGGGCACTGCCCACCAAAAACATTACGGTGTGCGGTGCACACCCTACCAACCATTTCCTTTAAGCAGGTTCTCTGTGCAACAGTAGTATCTCGCTCCGGCCAATTCTAACTGATCTTCTCCACAAGATGATCGAGAACGGCGCTTAAATTATCATACTTTTTATCGCTTAACTTACGATTGACCTCTCTGCCGTTTTCGTTTTTGTATGTTATGACAAAAAAGCCCTTCTTTTCGAAATATGTCTTGTCGATTTTCTCTATGGAATCATATGTAATCTTGTTTTTATCGCTAAAGACGAGTTCCCGTTCATCGGCGATAAGCTTTTTCTTTCTCAGGACGAGCAAATATCCGACCAATAGTGCCGTGACGCCGAGAAGATACGGAGGCGCCTTCCTGTTAATAACCAACCAGCCGACAGCATTGCCTTCAGCGTCCGAATATTTTGCCATGAACTCCTTGTTGAAATAGCCGTCATAGACGCACCAAATCGCCAGGCCAAGGCAGACGGCAATGGCAATTTTATAATTAGACTTTTTGTATTTGCTTATCGGCGCTTCGATGGCCATTCTCAAGTCTTTCGATGAACCTACTTTAGCCGCTTTTGGGCGATTGTTTCGGTCAAAGGTTTGGCGAAGTAGGGTATTACTTTTTCAGCCATGAGTTCCAGAACCCACCGGCACTGGTTTTCAAAAGAATGCAGTGGTTCGAATTTCTCAGCGGTCCGGGGATACTGGCGGACAGTCAGTGACAGGCTGATCGCTTCGTCTTCACTGCGGCTTTTTCTGCCGGGCTCAAAAACGCTTGTCTTTGACTCTACGCTGATTCGCGCCTGCGTGCGCTCGTCGTCGGACAGGGCCACTACCACCGCCGGCGAAAAACCTATGGGCTTGGCGCCCGGCAAATCCAGCAGGCACTTAAAAGCGCTCTGCGACAGCAGCGCCTCGGCAATAATCTCGTCGTGGCTGCCGGAATAGTCGAAATCCATGGCGAAAGTTACGTCCAGTGAGTCGATGTCGAGATTGCTTACGCTCAGCATGTAAGGAATAAGCTCAAGAACGAGACCGTGTTGAGAGCTGGCCATTTCCATCACGGGCGGATTGACTACGCCGGAACTGACGCGGTCCGTTTCGAGGCTGATCCACCGATACTGGCCGTGGCTGCGGTCTTCTTCGAGGCAATATTCGTTATTCGACCGGCGATAGAAACTGCCCATCGTGGGAAATTGCCGTCGAACGCGCTCGAAGAACGACAATATCGTGTCTCGCTCGGTCGGCAGATCCAACTCGGTGTTGACACACATGTCGAAATAGAAATCGTCGCAAAGCGAACTATAACTGTTAAGCGTCATCGCAGAAGACTCTCCAGAGCAGATTCAGGAAACACCTACCCGAAACTCTACGAAAAAAGGTTTCATTCTAAAGGCCCAATAATCAGCCAACCGAGTATTGTACCTTCGAATACTCATTTTTCCACACTTTTTCGCTCAATCATCCAATTCTCAGGCAACTTTATTTCCGTAATAATCGCCCCGATGGCCGAAAGTATCGCAAAAATGAACATCCGCCACACACAACTTGCCACAATCGAGCTGTTGACTGTATGGAAATAATAATGTTCTTCCGGCATAATATTACCAGCCCTGTCCGTTGCATTCACAGCAACGTCTACCTTTTGCCCGTAGCCAAAAGGACTTGCCGGGCTGAAAACAAACGTGTAGTCCGCTTCTGATCCTGTACGCGTGCATATACCTTTGACAGACTGCTCCGGGTACGTCGAAACTGAGTCATATCCACCCGGGGAAGTCTCGTTTGCGCCATCATAAACAACATCTCCTTCGACTCGAATCGTAACTGCTCCCCCATCGTATTCGACTCCGGAGCCACCATCAGTGATGTGTAACTGGATGGCAGTATCTCTGGAAACGTGAAATGAATTAGGATCGGGGATGAGACTCGATATCTCCGGCGCTTTATTGTCATTGACCGTTGTTGTCGTTGGGGCGGCTCGTTCCGGTGAAACGGTCTCATTACGGCCAATTGCACGCCCGTTATTTGCGGCATCAGAGATTGTGCCGCTATAGCCAGTAGTTGCCGAAAGCGCCGCATAGAGCATCCCGGCCAAGGCGCCGCAAACAGCCGCGGCAGCTATACGCTTGCCCAGGGCCGCTCCGCCGCAGCCCAAAGTAAGCGCTGCACCGCAGGCCAGCGGCGCCAATATTACCAGCCACCAGATATCTCTCAGGATTGGCAGGTTATCGAAGTTTACGAGATAAACATAATCGGCCAGCCCGAATATCGCCGCCGTGCCGAAGATGCACAGGCCGGTATGCCAGTATCTCGGCTTAATCAGCTCTCTCGCTTCGGCTCTCCTGCGCATTCGCCGCCGAATCGTCAAAGGCCGGTTGTAGAAAAGGCAGTACACCCAATGCTCCAGAAGCGCGCCTCGCTCGCCGAAAACCGGAACAATATGCACCGCCTCGGTTGCCCAGTGACCGGCCATGAATCTTGCCAGCGCGGGGTAATGGTACGTCATCTGAATTGGGAACGCCAGATATCCGACGTACTTGAAGAATCCCAGAAACACTGCGATATTGTAGTCCTTGAAATTACGTTCCTTGATGACCAGGTACAAGACATAGAGTCCGCGAACGAGCGAACCGGGCGATATCGGCACAACCTGGAACAAACCGATTATCCCTAATCCTATTGCCCATGCATTTGGCTGATCCCGATGCGTGAGATAGTAGATCAATGCAATCGCAACCGAAACGATCTGTGTGACCGGCAGTGTGCAGACGTGAACGGCTAAAGACTTCAGGTATTTCTGTATGAACGGCTCGCCAATTTGCGATCGGATGGTCTCGGCGTCCTCGTCGCTGAGCATGTGCTTTTTCTGACCCTCGGATATCATATCCCGAAGCCATTGCTCGCGCATCTTTGCATCGAAATACAGCCGAACCGGTCGAACCGTGTAGTACGAAATTCGCTCTCTGGCGTAATCAAAATCCGTCAGCATCCGATGCAGCCCGGCGGGCAGAATCGACAGCGGCAGATGCCCCATAAAACGTGGTGTGCTTGTTGCGACCCGCAGAGCGCGTTGATCGCCAAGGCGACCGGACCTGTGCCAGACGGTTACTTTCTCGCCTATTCTTGCCTGCACCGATCGCTTGAAATAATCCCAACTGCCAAGCATCGCCCCATAGTGTTTTCGCCAATCGGTCCGGCCCCACATCAGGCGGATAGGCTTGCCCAGTAATGGTATCAATCCGACGATGAAGAACAGAAACGTCAGGACCTTGCTGTTCCTGAATTTCCACTCGTGATGCTCATCGACCAGATTTCGCACGCGCCATCCGTTGACGGCGCTGTCGAATGTTGTGGACCAGAGCTTGCGGCTGTAAAGCAGCTTGATGTGATTGTGTGTAATATCCGGAACCGAATCCCGATAAACCGCCTCGGCCGTTTTCAATTCACGGAGCATCCGGTCCATATCGGCAAACATATCGGCGCGCGCCGCCGTGAAGGACTCCAGTTTTGTAATGCTGCCGCGGTCGAACTGCACGAGCGAACCTCGCCCAAGTCCCTTGATTATCAGCTTGAAATCACCCGGACTCATCGGCAGAAAAGGCAACAGCGCCAGCCCGGCGCGGAAGTCGACCGCGACCAGACCGCCCGCCGGATCATCGTCGTTTCCATATCGCTTTAGTGCGTTCGGCTGGCTCTTGCACGTCGACCACTCATACTGTCTGGCAAACTCGTAGGCCCCCAAATCATGCAGCAGCGCGACAAATTCCTTCATAAATTTATACTTTGCGCGATATTCGGGCGAGCCAACCGGCTGTTGTTCGGTCGTCCTGCCCCGCCGCCACTTCTTTAGCAAATCCAGCCGGTCGTCCACTTCCAGCAGCCAGGTGCGCCCCTCTACCCATTCTCTCAACTCGCCGCAACTACCAAGCCCGGCATCGGTGAACGTCCCGTAAATGTCAACGACCGCTGCTTCGTCTCCAAAGCGGATTTTCGCCGCTCGTCTGATGAATTTTTGCCAGAGCGATCCCGCCCGTGCCGCGGCCGGATTAACCTGCTGCTGGAAAGGCCCCTGGAATCCGATCCAATAGAGCAGATTGCGAAACAACCGGGAGAAAGTAGTCGGCGGAATGAGAATCTTAATCGCGTAGGTTCCACCGACCTCAACGCCTTCGATCTCTCCCTCTATCGCGGCAATTTTTACCCGGTATACCTGCCCGGCGAAACCTCCGCCGACGAATTTCTCGACGATCAGGCTCACTTTTACCGGTTCTTCATCCCTAAAGCCCGTTACGTCATAGGTGAGTTCCGTTCCCGCGTCGTAATGGCCGATCCGCATCGGCCGATGCAGATTCGCGGCTCGAAATCTTCCCTCCAGTTCCCGACAAACCTCAACAGAGTATTTCTCAGACATCCTTGCCTTCTAATCTGCCACTATACCCAACGAATTACATTAATACCTAAGCACCAATGTCATTGCGAGCGGAGCGAAGCAATCTAAATCCCAACGTTTGAGATTGCCACGGTCTGAAAAACAGACCTCGCAATGACATGCGAGCAAAACAAGTATTACGAACCACTAACTGATGACGAACAATTTTATGCAAATCTGCAAAACAGTCCAGGCAAAAACTCCCGCAACCAGATCATCGGCCAGGATCCCCCAGCCTTTGGGAAACTTCTCGAACCTGCATATAGGCCAGGGTTTTGCGATATCGAAAATTCTAAACAGCACAAATCCCGCCGCGGCGACAGCCCACACCTGCCCAACCGAGGCCGATTCCAGCGCCAGAAACGGGCTGAATAAGAACGTGACCGCCTGGCCCGCTAACTCATCGGCTACAACCTCGCGGGGATCGTTTTTCCCCGTAGCGGCTATCGCAACCGGGGCGAACTTAACACAGACAACCGAGCCGGCCAGCACGAGAGCCGCCATCACGATTGAGATAATCGCAGGCGACGCGCCGAAGTGACACATCAGTCCGAAGACAATCGCCGGCGGCAGCGAGCCCCACGTCCCCGGAGCA
>Ga0180433_10003112_pt1 | contig 24699 bp, 23 predicted proteins | sample SS_ome_8_FD_132980 | JGI IMG/M metagenome (GOLD analysis project Ga0180433, IMG submission 132980) | Hypersaline lake sediment archaeal communities from the Salton Sea, California, USA - SS_1_D_1 metaG | ecosystem: Environmental > Aquatic > Non-marine Saline and Alkaline > Hypersaline >... | reverse complement strand
TGGAGACATTGTTGGAGGTCATAGGGCAGGCTTAAAACCTATCTTGTATAAAAGAAGGGTAAAATTTCCATTCGAAAGAGAAATATCATTAACTGATTATATCCAAATAAATGATATTTCTGAGATATTAAATCACATCTTATAGATTCTGCAAAAATAGAATAATCAATTCCAGAAAAAAATATATATGGCCTGGGGGGGATTTATCCCCTCTTTACTAACTGAAAAGAGGTTTGAACCCTCGATCTCCAGTGATAACAGAGTTTTAAACTCTATTATACATATCTGGCTCCGCAAGCCAGCGCCCTATCCAGGCTGGACTACCAGGCCCTATAATTCTATTCTTTTCTTCTAAAATTTAATTCTGTTATTTCAATCTCACTTTACTCGCTATAATCAGGTTTACTGGATACCAGTGTCGTTGTTTCTTCAATCCATGGTGAAATAACTTCATCAACACGGATAAATGTAACAATTTTATCTAATTCCTGCAATTTAGTAAAGAAACATTCTACTACTATATCCCATCCCCCAATTATCGGGGTAACATAGGTGATTTCCCAGTCTTCTGATTCATCTGTTGATTTGAGGTTAGTTAATTTTTCAACTACTTTCCATTCAGTACCTATAGTTTTAAGTCGAATTAGAATATATCCACGATAATACATACCGAATTCTCGAAATACCTAGCTTATCATATATTAGAATATTTTTTTGAACATATTAATCTTAACAATGATTTATTTTTTTTGAAAAGAAAGATTAGTATTATTCAAAGTATTCTATTTAGATTAAAAAATTATTAAAGTGAGATTCTTATGGACATCGATGAAGTAAAAAAGGTTCTATGGATACAAGGTTTAAAAAATGCGGTTGAATTTGGAGGAAAACCAAATAAGAAAGCAGTTATGGGAAAATTGATGGCAGAGAGGAAAGATTTAAGAAGCCAATCAAAAAACATCATACCACTTCTAGATGAAGTTATAGATGAAATATTAAGGTTAGATTTGGAACAACAAACAGAAAAGTTAATACAATTGGATCCTAGCGCACTGGATAAAGAAGAAACAACTGAAGAAGATAAAGAATTACCCGAATTGCCTGAATTAAATAAGTTTGATAAAGTTATAATGCGATTAGCACCCTATCCAAGTGGCGCTCTTCATATTGGAAATGCGCGGATGATTGTTTTGAATAATGAATACGTAAACCGGTATAATGGAAAACTCATTCTTTTTTACGATGATACGATTGGGAGTCCTAAATCATTGCGAGACAGCCCAAAAGCGAAATATGTTCTTCCAGAAGCATACGAACTCATTAAGGAAGGACTTGAATGGTTAGGGGTAAAAATTGATGAAATTTATTGTAAGAGCGATCGTATTGATATCTTCTATGAGTATTGTGAAAAACTAATAGAAGATGATATGGCCTATATTTGCTTTTGCGATGCGACCATCTTCAGAGAGAAGTACAAAAAAGTAAAGAAGGAGTGCCCGCATCGGAATCAAACCGTCTCAAAAAATCTAGAAGAATGGAAAAATATGTTAAAAGGTAAATATCACGAGACAGAAGCAGTAGTGAGATTAAAAACAGGAATGAACCAGAAAGATCCAGCTTTAAGGGATCAAATAATTATGAGGATATCGGAAGCGAACCATCCCAGAATTGGAAATAAATATCTTGTATGGCCAATGCTAGAGTTTTCATGGGCAATAGATGACCACCTATTAGGAATTTCTCATATCATTCGAGGAATCGATTTGGTTAAGGAAGGCTTAATTGAAGAATTTATCTGGAACCATTTTGGTTGGAAAAAAGCAAACTTACTATATTATGGAAGATTAAGATTCCCACATATTAAACTTAGCAAAACTGATTCAAGAAATAAAATCCAAGAGGGTGTTTACCAAGGATGGGAAGATCCCCGAACATGGAGTCTCCAATCTCTAAAAAAAAGGGGAATTAGACCTGAAGCTTTGATAAAATCCCTATTAGATTTAGGAATGTCTCAATCAGGAATAAGTTTTTCTGTTGATTGGCTATATGCCAAAAACAAGGAATTAATTGATGAGGAATCTTATAGATATTTTTATGTAGAAAATCCAGTTAAGTTAATCATTAAAGAGGTGCCAGAAAAGACCGTTAAAGCCGAACCTCTCTTATTACCCTCTAATCCGCAAAAAGGGACAAGAGTAATTACATCTTCTGTGGACGATGGGCGATTAATTCTTTATTTATCATTAAGAGATAGTAATAATCTTAAGGAACAACAAGTAATCCGATTGAAAGATTTGATGAATATAGAGATTACAAAAATAAAATTGGGTGATAATTGTATTTATGCTGCATTTCATAGTCATGAACTTAATCGTGATTATTCTATTATTCATTGGGTGCCTGAAGAACATATCAATGTTTCTATTCTCCGACCAGATGGAGAATTAGTTAAAGGTTTTGGTGAAAACAACCTTAAAGAGATTCAAATGAATACACCAATCCAATTTGAGAGATATGGTTTTGTAAACCCGATTAAATATGAAAATGATGAATTATATTGCTATTTTACTCATTAGAAACTTTTAGATAAAATGAAAAAATGAAATATATAGTAGATACTTTAATTCGGATTAGCTTAACTAATATTTTCCCCTTCACTTATCATGAACTGATCATATAGTGTTAAAACTATAAGAATTAATAATTTACTTTCGTTTGTATTATATATAATAACTAAGGATTCAATTGATATCTGATGGATGGTAAAATAGAACAAAAATTAAAATATTCATTTTGTCCCATATGTGGACAAGAAATTCCAAAGAATCAAAATATAAAATATTGTATAAAATGTGGTGTGGATCTTCTTTATGTTCAAGAACATAGGAGGGTACCATCTACTCAAAATTTACAACCCATCAGGGGTTCCCTCCCTCAGAAAATTTCTGATGAGGAATTATTAGATCTTAAAGATCGCAAGCTATGGAGTAGTGCAGCTTCGATCGGTGTACCATTTGGAGCTTTCATTTTTATGAACATCATTGCGTTTGTAATAATTTTCGTAATAATAATCTTTAATATTAATAGTACCAATCTATTCGATTTAGTCACTAATCCTTATATTACAATTATTAGCTCAATTTCTGAAGTAGTTTTTATTATTATCCCCGTTCTGTATGTTGGAAAATATCTTAAAAATACTTCTTTAAATAATAGATTTGCGCTTCTAGGCTTTACAACAAGAGGATTTAGTAAAGTTGGTATCTTAAAAGAAATTTTAATAGGAATCACTTTTGCAGCGGCAGGTATTTTTTTAGTAGCTTTTAGCTCTATTTTCATAGAAATTTTGTTAGAACTCTTATTTGGCACGGAAATTGTTTACGAATTTGGAACTTCTGGCAGTGAAATCGATGCGATAATCTATAATGCAGACTTTTTGAGTTTGATATTACTAATCATCATCATGATTGTTATAGTTGGTACAACAGAAGAAGTATTATTTCGTGGATTTATGCAAAAAGGATTGGTTAGAACTATTGGGAATAGATGGGGTATTATTATAACAGCTTTAATCTTCTCGTTAATTCATCTTATTGGAATCTTTCTATTATTTTTTGATTCCCCTACTGCTTTTTTCATTTCCTTCTTCTTATCCTTTGTCCCTTATTTCGCCATATCGATTATGCTTGGGTTATTATTTTATTGGAGAAAAGAAAACTTGATTGCGGTGATAATTACTCATGGATTATATGATGCGATAACTATTCTTTTAGCTTTTATGGTCTATAATGTATTTTAATTTAAAATTTATGTGAGTTTAATGGCGCTTTTAGACGTCTTCATAGAAAAATCCAAAAATAAAATACCTAGAATAGGTATTGGTGTTGGAACTTCACAAAGTCATTATCAAGTAATAATCGATGGAATTATTAAATATCTTACCAATAATCAAGCTGAAATCTCTCTTTTTGGCTATCAATTCGATAATCAAGATGCCTTAAATAAAGAAATCACCACTAAATCTAAATTTATAATTAAATTTATAGCGAGCGAAAATCCCGAAAGAAAAATGATTGATTTTCTTAGAACTCAAAAATTAGATGCAATTATAAGAGGGGGTTTAAGTTCAAATAAATTTTTAGCTATAATTAAGAAAAATTTTAATATAACTCAAATCAATCGTTTAGCACTACTAGAAACGATTAATGGTCAACAATTCTTTTTTGGACCAGTTGGTATTGACGAGTGTAATGATTTTGACGGCAAAATCATATTTCTTAAACATACTTTAGATTTATTTAAAATATTGAAAATAAAACCAACGATTAGTATATTGAGCGGAGGTCGCAAGGGAGATATTGGTAGAAATCCATCTGTCGACCAAACAATTAGAGACGCAGAAGAGATTGTAACCATTCTTCAAAAAGAATCGCCTGAATTGAATATAAGACACAATGAGATTCTAATTGAAGAGGCTATTGATAATAGATCAAATGTAATTTTAGCTCCAAATGGAATTTCTGGTAATTTAATTTATCGTACTCTGGTTCATTTAGGGGGAGGTAAAGCTTACGGCGCTATTTATCTTGGTCTAAAATCGATTATCATAGATACATCAAGAGTAGGTAAATCATCTGAAATTGAGGGAGCACTTATTCTAGCAACTGCTCTACGTTCTTAATTATGGTAAGGAATCTCAAATATGGTTTTTAGGTTACTCCCTATAGAGAACAGGATCTTCAACAACTCTAAAATCTTTATTTAAATTATCCAATTCCTGTATTTCGCTACTCTTTAAACTAAAATCAAAGACATTTATATTTTCTTCCAAATGATCTTTATTGCCTGATTTCGGTACTTCGATAATTTCATGTTGTAATCCCCAGCGAATTAATACTTGAGCAGCACTTTTGTTATATTTCTGTGCAATTTCTAATATTTTAGGATGATCTAATTTCTTTCCTCTGGTTAAAGGACTATAAGCTTCTAATTTTATATTCTTTAGCCTACAAAATTCTAATAATTCTTTTTGATAAAGAAAAGGAGAGAATTCCACTTGATTTACAACAGGTATTTTTTTTGAATTATCAAGTAATTCGTTAAGGAAATGCAAATTATAATTGCTGACTCCAATTGCGCGAGCTTTTCCCTCTTCATATATATATTCCATTGCTTTCCAAGTTTCTGTGGTCTTACCAGGTACGGGCCAGTGTATTAGATATAGATCAACGTAATCGATATCAAGCTTTTTGAGACTCGTCTTCAATGCTGCCAAAGTATTATCATATCCTTGATCTGATTTCCATACTTTTGTTGTAATAAACACTTCATCTCGGGGAATTCCACTGTCTTTAATTGCTTCTCCGACTTTTCTTTCGTTCTCATAAACTGTTGCGGTATCAATTAAGCGATAGCCCATTTCTAAAGCCCATGAAACAGCATTGTAAGCAGCTTTTCCATTAAGAACCCATGTTCCTAATCCAATAATCGGAATGAATATACCATTATGTAACTCAATTTTAGTATCAATTTTTAACTCCATTTTTCTCACAATTTAGATTACTGAACCTAATTTAAACGTTCTTACTATCAAATATTAACATTTTAAATACTCGTTTTTGAAAAATGAGAATGAAAAAAATAGAGAATATTATTATTTACTAACTTACAGCTCCAATGAAAGTTGCTAATAGGACTGCAATTCCTCCTAATAAGCAGGCAAATATAATTAAGACAACCCCTATAACTCCTAAAATCGTTGGAGTATAATGAATTGGTCGTATTCCTAAAAATATAACACATATAGCTAAGATTAAGCCAATAAGCCCACCTATCCAACCACCCCACGCTAAAATACTGAGGTTGAAAAACTGCAAAACAGCTTCCACAAATACAACGATTCCACTTATTATCGCCATAACTCGCATTGCTTTATCCGTTTCTTGAATTTCACTCATTTGCACATCACATTCTAAAATTGATTAATTGTTAAATAGAAAATAGATTAGTTCTATTTAAAGCCTTATATCAAATTAATAACAGTTCTTAAATCCTAAAATAAAAATATAAAAAAAATAGGAAAAATTAATTAAATTTAGTTAGATCCATCCAAGAAAACCAAAAATCACAATTAAAACAATATTGACTAATGCCATAATTCCAATGACATTTCTTTGTCTTTTTGGTTTCCAATAATATGCATAACACGCTACTACGAAGAAAGGAACATATACAAATATAAATACAGTAAATGCATTCCACCACTCCCAAACCCATACAAATGATTGCGTATAGATAAGGAATATCTCAATAATTGACGCTAGAGCCGCATTTCCGATTCCTATTGCTAAGGGTTTCGGAACTCCGAATCTTCCAATTGAAAACATGATCTCTTTTGGATCCTCTGGAAGTAATTTACTAACTGCTAAACCGGCTATAGAGAACATTAAACTTAGCTCTATACCGACACCTACAAATATTAAATATGCAGTACCTGCTGGAACCGTCCAAAGTGCGTGTCCCGATACGTGCTGAATTATTGCATTGATAATTTCCACGAACCAATGAATCATATAAAGTGATAATCCCGCTGCAATTGCGCCCCAGTTCTTTTTCTTTCCCTCACTGAAGTATATATAAAGTACAGCTACTATCATAAAAATAACATAGAGGTTAAAATTATCTCCACTTCTCAAAATACTTAGCGCATCCGCAGTAGCTTGTGGATTGTGTAATAAAAATACCATATCTTAAGCATCACATTAATTAAGAATTTTTTTTTAAGAATTAAAATTTAGAATCATTAAAAAAGTTGTAAATTTATAGTGAATTTATTCAATTATTCAATTAGAATTTTTTAAAACTAGAATTATTAAAATTATTGCTACAATAATCCATTTTGCCGCATCGAATAATGGAATCAACAGACTTATTTCAGATAAAGGAGAAAGTTGGTTGAAAAATGCAAGATCGATAAAAATAAATATTAGTAGTAACACTAATAAGATACATGCACAATTAGAGCCAAACGTATTTTTTTCCATATCTTCTTTATTGGAAACGCTAGACATTTCTTAAATTTCATATATTGTAGTAGCTTATTTAAATCTTTTCAAAGTTGTTGTTTTTTATACAATTAGTCATAAATACAATGGGAGAGGGGGGAATTGAACCCCCGACCACTTGGCCCCCAGCCAAGTATCATACCAAGCTAGACCACCCTCCCATGAAAATATGAAGCAAATGTGCGAAAGTTTAATTATATTTAATTGCTTGAGGGGTATGTTGAAAATAAAAATCATAAATTCTATTTATGTTTAATCATCTTTATATTTCAATCTCATAATTTTTAAATTATCTAGAGGGTTTTTGATCATATAATCTCTTTAGATTATTTTTTAACTAGTCTGACAATGCGATCTCGTAAACCATTTATTATTTATTGGCCTCAATATTTTGAAGCAAAAAGAAGTCGTGCTGATGGAAGGCGTGTTCCGAAAAAGTTTGCGGTTGATAAAGTAAAACCAAGTGATATAGCTACTGCTGCAAAACGTTTAGGATATGATGTTCAACAAGAGAATGTCTATAAATATCCCAGAACGTGGTGGGACGATTCGGGAAGGGTTTTAATTGATACAAAAGGTAAGAAAAAGTCAAAGGTTTTAATTGAAATCGCAAAAGAATTGAAAAAGGGCAATAAATAGGAAATTCACTACTATGCACGAATTTGCGTTTGCGTATAATATCTTTAAGGTCGCAGAAGCTACCGCTTTAAAATATAATGCCAAAAAGATCTCAGAAGTATATCTTGAGATAGGAGAATTAACGTTAATTGTACCTGATTTACTAAAACAATCGTTTATGATGGCGACACAAGGCTCAATAGCTGAAGGTGCAGAATTAAAGATTGAAATTATTCCCGGAAAGATTCGATGTCGAGATTGTAGTAAGATATCTACCGTGACATTAAACCAAGAGGCACAGTTAACAGGGTTACAGCTATTTCAATGTAAGTTTTGTAAAAGTAAAAATACTGAAATTATTGATGGCAAAAAAGCAAATGTCAAAAACATTAAAATTCAAGAATAATTAAATACACTTTAATCTACTCGATTTGATTAATCGAGGATTTAAATCGCTTCAAAGAAGAATGAAACCTTATTTTTCTCTATATATCTTATGAAAAAATTACTCCTTTATTACAACTGCATTTAAAACTCCATGCTGACCGGGTCTGGATGTAATTTTTGCTTTTCCTAATTCCGTCTCTACAATCGTTCCTTTAGTCAATATATGTCTTCGATTATAATCTTTTGACGCGGGGTTGCTTTCAAATCGTAGGATCTTTACTTTAGAAGTTTTATTGGATGTGGGGTCCGTAACATTAATGTATTTAGTTGAGAACAACTTTAATTTATAATTTCCCCCTAATGTTCGTTGTTTTTTCTTTTTTAAATCGCCAACTTCTGTTTCTATTGGAGGGCGCTCAAGTTCTCGTTTCCTTTTCTTGTGAAAATATTTATATTTTTTTCCAGTAAATTTCCTTTTGCTTCGCGCTTGACTTCGTGCCATAATATTATACTACTCAAGAGCTATAAAATGATAGTAATGATAATATACAATATCTTTAAAATTTTTAGGTTTCATGGTTTATAAATATTAAAAGTAAAATAAATATAGAGTTAATTAATTTATTTTAAATAATTATATACTTCTAAGAATGATGGAAAGAAAATGATGGAGAATAATACTAATATTCATAACTTAGATAAAAAAGCAATAGAACATATAATAAAGTCCAGTACCACCACTGTAGGAATTATTGTAAAAGATGGTGTTATTGTTGGAACAGAATCACAGGCTACTGCAGGATATGTTGTTGCAGCTAAAACAGCTCAAAAGCTTTTTCAAATCAACGATTATACTTGTGCAACCATTTCAGGAGGAGTAGCTGATTGTCAATATGTTATCAATCAATTGCAAGCATTCTCACGCTTAAAGCAAGTAGAAGATGAAAAAGTCCCCGAACCGAAGTATATCGCAAGCATGACCCGGAATATCCTTTTTAGTGGGCGTTCCTATTATCTTGCGATGATGATCATTGGAGGTTATTCATTGAAAGAATCTAAAGGTGTATTATATGGAGTAGACTTATTAGGAACTTTATATGAGGAAGACAACTATATATCATTTGGAAGCGGTTCTCCATTTTCTTTAGGTGTTTTGGAAGCAGATTGGAAACCCAATCTTACTAAGAATCAAGGTATAAATTTAATTAAAACCGCTATTTCCAGTTCTCGGGAAAGAGATGCCGCATCTGGATATAAAATCCAACTTTGCACAATCGATAAAAACGGTTTTTCCCAAATCGACTGAACGAAATTGACTTAAGTCTTATTCTATTATTTTATCAGTATATTTATTTGATATAAATGAGAGTTCAAATAGATATATCCATTTAGATCAAACGAATTACTATCCATGATTATCCAGATTAAGTTTTTAAACGCTTTACTGATAAATCGATGATCAATATCACTAAATTTATTCAAAAGTCTCATGTTCTCGATATCAGTCGTACTAGGATGATTTCCAGAAGGATGAGAATGGAAAATACTAATTAATCTGTGTTTTTTTTTAATGCTTAACTCTCCCATCGCTTTAATAATTGTCTGGTGGAGTAGTTCTATATTTTCAATTAAGAATGCGACCATTGAACTTTTATCTGACTTAATACAACTAAACTTTTTAGCAGTATAATAATAGAAGTAATCATTTTCTAAAGCATCATTAGGAACCTGGGCAATTTCACCAAAGATAATCCCACATGCTTCATTAGGAGAAGCTTCTTGGACACATTTTTTTAATTCAACGAACAGTTCTTTCTTTATAATTAATTTAATATCTTCTTGATATTCTATTGCACTCCCCTCGTTAATATTATTGTTCAAGTAAAGTTAGGGCGGAATTAAAAGCCGCTAAGCGTGCCTTATAAGAATTATCTCCTAATCCAATTATTATGACATCGTTTTTCTGAAATTGTAAATTTGCATCGATTAATTTTATCTTTAGATATTTCATAATTATTTCATTGATCATAATCTCTTCTAGGTCGATAATTTTTGGAGATTGAGTAGGAAAAACTAAGTTCTCTCCGTCAAATATGAGGCATGTCGCACCCAATCCATTCATTTTTATTGCTGCATCTCTTTGCTCCACACCATTTCCTATTTTATCTCCAGCATTTTTTACAAGACATATATATGGATTTAAATTTTCAGATTCAATAATAATCGACTTTAATATTGAATAATCTCCTTTTTCGATCAATGGAATTTTGTGTTTAACCATTGTAAGAAAATCTAGCCCCTTTTTTGTTAATATATGTCCTTTCTTTTTTTCACTACTCCCCTTTGTTGAATTGTTATTCGTAACTTCGATGAAATTTTCTTTTTTTAATTTATCCATTAATGATCGAACAGTACCAGATCCTAAATTTAACTCCTTTCCTAATCGATATCGCCCAATTCCTCGCGGATGTTTTCCAAAGATATATAAACTCAAGATTATATGAACATATTCGAAAGAGGGCTTAATAGTTTTACTTTCGAATAAATCATCTAATTCATCAAAAATGTTCATTTTCCCATATGGATCTAATCATTCGTAATAAAAAAGATATGAGAAAATAAAAAAAATAAATAATAAAACATTTTATGTTTATATTACAGATCCAATTCTATATTTTAATAATTCGCAAAAAATCTCATGTCTAATCGAAATAATTCCTCAAATAGAGAAGATATTAAAGGTTTAGTTGTTTTTCGGGAAGATAAAGCCCAAAAAAGCCAAAAACAACAACGAGAAGCCGAACCCATGCAATATATTGATCAAGAAGATAAAATTAAACTTATATACGATTTTAAACCTTTTGGCGCGAATTATCTTTTTTCATTACTTATTGTGAACCAAAGCCTAGCACCAATTACTGAAATCAAAATACGAGTACGATATCCTGACTTTTTATTTTTATCGCGCAGTGATCCCCCTACTGTTAGCATCGATTCTCTTGATATTGAAGAGGGAGAATTTCAAACCAAAATAGAATTCGAAAAAATTGATAAACAATCAGAAAAACAGATTAATCTATTTTTCAATCCAGCACGATTAGAGGACGAGGGAACCATAAGAGCTTACATAACCTTTATAAATAATGCAGATTTCGTGCGAGCACTTGATTCTGAGCCGATTACAGTTCGTTTCGATCCCATTACCATTGAAAGGAAGATCTTGCCCACCTCAGAAGTTAGTAAATTTCTAAATCAAAAAGGAATAGCAAAAGCAATAAAAAGCATAGGAATTGGAATTAATGACCCTTTTGATGATGAATATTATTTTACCTTGATTCAACAAACGATCCAACAATTTAACTTTCAACTAATAACTGAACAAAAAAATAAAATGATTGCATGGTACTTTGGCACCGAATTAGTTTCAGGAAAAGATATTCTCGTCATTGGGCAAGTTGATGCGAATAAGTTAGAATGGCTTTGCGCTTCTCAAGATCCAAGTATTCTTATTTCGCTTCTTACAAATATCCATAATGAGTTTATCAACCGACTTGTAATTAATAATGTTATAACTGCCGTAAATCAAGTAATTGATTTAGAATGTAAGTATTGTGGTTCTATACTTCCTAAGTTTCCGAAGAAAGATGCTTTAATCGAATGTCCTAAATGTAAGTACGAACAAATTGTTTGGAAGGAGTGAATTGAATAAAATTTTAATCGCTCTACTTCTGTATAAAATAAAAATTCGCTATAAAAAGTCAAAAACTCTCCTTTTCAATGATCTTTACTAATTTTTTCAACTCTAAAGTCTCATAAAATTACTTATGTCTGCATTCCAGATTTTTATTAAAAATTAGAAATCGTATTAAAACTTAGCCGATAGTTCAAATTGATTTGCTGAAAGGAAGATATTATATCATAAAGTTAATATTATCTAAAAGATCACGAATTCTATTAATTTTCATGAAGTTGCACGAGATTGATCCTAAAGCATATCACCGACAAAATTTTGCATTTTTTTCAATTTTATTCCATCTATACTTAAGCAAATAGCAAAATCTTTAAATATGTGAAAGATGTATTACTATATAACTAACTCTTAAAAAATAAGAATTTAATACCAAAAAATTTCAATTAATTAAAAAGTGGAGGAATAAAAATGTCTGAATATATAAGTTGGAGCCCTATCAGACGCTTAATGAAGCATAATGGCGCAATTATCGTCGCTCGCGATGCTGTCGATGAGCTTGTTGATTGGATGGGTCAAGCGGCCGAGAAGATCACAAAACAAGCCTTGACCTTAACCAAGCACGCTAAGAGGAAAAAAGTAACTAAAGACGATATCCTACTCGCTATTAAATATTTCAAGTAAAGCGTCGTATTGGTTTTCATAGATATGGTTAGGTTTGTATTCATTGCTAACAAAAATTTTTTTTCTTTTTTTTGGATTTCATTTTAAATTATTATTAATTAATTCTATAAACTTTCGATAAAGTTATATACTAATATTCTATAATTTCTAATGGTATTTCATGGCATCCCCACGAGAGTCATTATATAAAAAAAGAATTCTCTCAATCGGTAATATTATTCGAAATCATGCAAAAAAGCTAAATATCTCGGGAATCGCGATTACCGGCTCCCGAGCAAGACATAAACATACTATTCATAATGATGAGGATATTATCATTAGTGCCACTAATGATCCAAGTAAACAAGAATTTTATCCAAAACTGATGAAGGTATTACGGAAAACCTTTCCCGATTGGAGAGTGTATTCCGGGAAAAGTTATAATGTTATTCATTTAGATGATCCAATTAAGGGAGGTGATTTTGAGTTGATATTACTTACCGAGGCTCAATTTAATGATCACCATAAGAAAGAGATACTATATAAAAAAAAGGATAATTGATGCGATACTCTTTTTTTCTCCTTTTCAAAAAACTTACTTTTTTTTTCTTTGCCATAGATTTTTATGCCATAATCGATCGATCCTAGATCAACAAATATTTTTATTACAAATTTTAAATCATATTTTAGTTAAAAAAAAATGGTTGAGAAATCTAATGGGTAAAGGTGGCGTGATTATAGGAATATTAGGATTGCTGATAGCTGCTGGGGGTCTAACTTTAGGATTAATTACTTTTATTGATCAAGGAAAAACGGATTTTTGGTATGATTATAAGGAAGCAACGTATACCCCACCAGATATGGAATATGTGACTGTTCCTGATTTATATGTCATTGTGGAACTGGATGCACCTTCTATACTACATATTTTATTTACTACTAGTGTGAAAATACTTCCTGATCCTGTAAGTTTCGCGGATATGCTTTTCTATTTTTGGATTGATGGAGTACGGTTATTTGATCCTTTTACACGTGCAGGACCATATCAAGGCGATGCAACCTATCAATACTATTCAGTTGCTTTACAGCATTCCCAAGTATTAAACGCTGGTATTCATAATATCAGCATATCTGTAATTTCTGAAACTCCTGGTAATTTAATGAGGTCAAGTTGTCTTGCAGTAAATCGGTATTGAAACTTAATTTTATCTTTTTTTTCCTTTCAAGTTGTGTTAATTTTGAAGCTTATAGTCTGAAAATTAAATCTTTATATATAATTAAATCGATATAACTGCATAATAAATAAATAGTGTTTAAAAATGGCATGGACACCCCCAAGTAAAGTTGTAGTTTTTTTAACCTTCCTCATAATGGCATTCGGAGTATTTATACTGCTTGATCAATCTGTTGTGTTTTGGAGTGGAACTTTGCTTCCTACTATCCATTTAACTCCCAGTATTAGTTCATTCCAATCTTGGATGATAATTGCAGCGATTGTTGTTTTTCTCTCTTGGTTTCTGTTTTTCCTTGGAATAAAGCTCAAAGGTTTATAAAAATTTAACTTTCTTTTTTTTTATTGAATGATCCCTTCAGATTTTTTCATAAAGCTTTTTATGATAAATAATCCGACTTTTTAATCCTGTTATAGATCATTAAAATAATGGATTTGAAATACTAATAATTATTAAAATTAAGCTTATTATAAAGGAGATCCCACAACAACATTGAATTAGAAAGATTTTAGCACCATAGTTTTCTGCTTTATCTCTTATCTCCCTACTAATTTCTTTTCCGCACTCTGGACAATGTGGTGGTATATCTCCCAGTAAATAGTCACTTGAACTCCAAGGACGACTTTTTGGATATAATTTGCGATTGCAATTTTCACATCTTGGTCTTTTAAGGTTCAATTCAACTATCACATTTATTTTATCATCATAGATTCGAATCTCAATAAAAATATCTCAAATTCATAATCTGTATAAAAAAAGATTATTTAAATTCATCGATTAGAGAGTGATAAAATCAGAAAATAAGATATTGAATCAACAATACCTATGTAGATCCAACAAATTTAAATAAGATTATGATTATAATGCAATTAACAAGGTAAATTATGATTTATAACTAATTCTTATAAAAAATATTTACCCTATATTAGATCACTTTAGGTCTACAAAACAATAGAAAAAAAAAAATGACTATGAAGATCTTATACATAAATCCCGCAAGATTAGAAGCGGGATTAGACGCAATCATTAAGGGGGCTCCATTAAGTTTAATTTCTATCGCTGCGATGGTCCCCGAGCATGATGCTCATTTATTTGATTTTAAAGTTGATAAATATCGGGAAAAAAGATTTCGAAATGAATTAAACCGAACTGATGTGGTTGCAATTACCAGCATGACTCCTCAAATATATCACGCTTTTGATGTTGCAGAAATGGCAAAGGAGCATGGATGTACAACCATATTAGGAGGATATCATCCCACATTAGCACCCACATTTGTCGCAAAGCACAAATCTGTTGATTATGCCATTCGGGGAGAAGGAGAGCACACATTTAAGGAATTAATCGATCATTTAGCTAAGGAAAAAGACGATTCCACATTAAAAGATATCGATGGCTTATCGTATAAAAATGATGCTGGTAAGATAATACATAACAAAGAAAGGCAATTAGAATGTAATTTGGATAATTTACCTCGCCCACGACGGGACTTATTAAAAGGTAAGAATTATTCCTATCTAGGAGCAACTACAAGGCAGATAGAGACCTCACGGGGATGTCCTCATAATTGTAAATTTTGCTGCATCATAAAAATGTGGCGAAATTCAGATCAACATTTAATATATCGCACTAAGTCAATAAAACGAATTATGCAAGAGATTTATGATGTCGATTGGAAGAATCGTTTTATATTTTTTTGTGATGACAATTTTAGTATAAATTTAAAGAGGACCCATCAAATTCTTGATACTATAATTCGCTCAGGAGTCCAAAACAAGCTTCACTTCTCATGTCAATCCCGAGTTGATACCTTATATAGAAATCCTGACCTCATTAATAAATTTCATAAAGCAGGTTTTAGACAAATTTTCCTTGGAATCGAATCCATCCATCAGCAAAGTTTGGATGCGATGAATAAGCAAAATACTACTTCTGAGATGGTGAAAAAAGTAGTAAAAATGCTCAGAGATGTCGGTATTTCAATTTTTGGAGGTGTAATAATTGGTTTTCCAGGAGAAACAAAACGGATGGTACGGCAAAACATACGTTATGCCGTTAATTTAGATTTAGATTGTGTGCAATTCACACCAATAACGGCATTCCCCGGAACAGAATTTTATAAAGAGATGACAAATCAAAAGATGGTTACCACAAAAAACTACAAATTCTACGATTTATTTCATCCAATGATGAGAACTGAACAATTAACATCACGAGAAATGCAAAAATTAGTAGCGGAAGCCTATGCAGAATTTTATCTCGATAGTGGCTGGTTTTCGAGACGGGCGAAGGAATATTTAAATCCTTTTGGAAAATTTAATTGGATGATTCCTTCTATTGGCAAGTTAGCTAAACAGGGTATTTTAGGAGGTTTAGGCATGCTTTATACCCAAGGAATAACCCCAAAAATAATCTCTGAAGAATTAAAAGATGAGAAAAATTTGATGGTGGATATTAATTCAGAATATGAAAATTTAGCTCATGCCTATCCCAAGAAAACTACACCAGCAGAAATTAATATAGTAAAACAAAAAGCTGCGAAAATTGGACAAGTAGAAACTTAAATTACTCTCCTAGTTCGAATCTTATATTTATTTATTCATATAACTCCTATTTATTTTCTAAGCAACCCCAATTTTTTTTTTTAATTGTATATTTTCGTATACGATAAATTACTAATGAAAGAAGTCTATTCGGGAATTTATTTAATAAAGGAAGTAGGAAGATTTAAAACTATAAAACCTCCAGTAAACATCTATCTTATACCTGGAGCAGATGGGATCATTTTTGATGCAGGTTATGGTGATAAAAAGACCATTAAGAATGTTAGCAATGAAATAGAATCATTAAAATCGGAATATGGTAAAAAAAAAGAAAACTTTAATATTTCACGCATACTGATTAGTCATTGCCACCCAGACCACTTTTCAGGGCTTAAACGACTGCGAAAGCACCTTAAAGTTCGCATAATTTTAACTGAGGATCAAGCGAAATTAATCAAAAACAAAAATAAATATCATGAAGCCTTTGATGGAGATAGCTATAAGGATTATTTAATCATCAAAAAGGGCATGCGTGGAAAAATAAGAAGTTTATTTGAACGTTTATTGTCTCATTTTATTTATAGAGTGGTCTATCGCATGACGTTTATAACCCATGTTGATGAACTTATTGATAATAAAACCAATATTTTTATTAATGGTATAAAATGGGAAGTTATTGCCTCTCCTGGGCATTCTTCAGATCATATCTCTCTCTATAATCGAGAAGAAGGGGTTTTACTCTCAGGAGATAATATCCTATCCTCAATTACTACTTGGTTGGGACCACCAAATAGTGATATTAGAGCCTATATTGAATCAATTGAACGTATCCAAAATTTACCAAACCTTAATATTATTTTACCCGCCCATGGTAAGATAATTCTAAATCCTCAAGAAAGAATAAAAGAGATTTTAGATCATCGAAAGGAAAGGACTGTTCAAACATTACAAATAATTAAAGAACATGGAGATCAAGGACTTAGCCCTGGAGATATAATTAAGGTTTTGTATCCTGACGCTAATAAAGTGCTACGTGAATTCGCTCGAGGATGGGTCTGTCTTACCTTACAATCTTTAGAAGAGCAGAACAAGATCATTCGTAAAGAAGAGAAAAATCATATTCGCTTTTATTCAGTTCTTACTAATCAAGGTCTTTAATTTTTTTCTTAAAACTAAGATTAGTTTAATATCGTTAAATTATAATTAAATTCATGCAAAAGCTTTCTAATCTTAAGATCAAAATTTAAATGGAGAATTTTGTAATTATATAATGGATGCATTAGTTTTTATTCATATCTTTTTGATTTTTCTGTGGATAATTAACTTCTTTAATTATTCACAGTTTTTCTTTTTTTATTTAACCTTATTTAGAGATTAATAAGCAATTTCATTAGTATTTAATCGCCTATAACTAATCAATAAATCTTGAAGGTTATTGATTTTATAAATTATCCCTATAAATACATCTTAATATGCGAGAAAGTAAAAGTGGGAAATATTTTTATGAACATCCTTTAGTAAAAAGGAATGCGATTTCCCACCGACAATATCAAAAAAATATCATCGAAAAATGCTGCCATAAAAATTCTTTAGTTGTTTTACCCACTGGTTTAGGGAAAACTATCATTGGGATCATGCTTTTGGTAACTGTGCTGGAGAAATATCCCCAAGGAAAAGTTGTAATTCTTGCACCTACGCGACCTCTTGTTTCTCAGCATGCACAGCTATGTAGAAGATTACTTAATTTAAACGAAGAGAAGATTACTTCATTTACCGGAAAGATTTCTCCCGAGAAGAGAATATTATTATTTAAGGATTCGAGAGTAATAATATCCACCCCCCAAGTCATCAAAAATGATTTAGAACGAGAAAGATATAGTCTTGCTTCAGTCTGTCTAGTAATTTTTGACGAAGCACACCGAACCCGTGGAAATTATGCGTATACGTTTATTTCTGAAGAATATATAGCTTCATGTTCAGACCCTCTAGTTTTAGGCTTGACGGCATCGCCAGGAAAGAACTATGAAATCATCCAAGAATTATGTGATAATTTATATATCGAAAATGTGATCTTTAAAACTTATGAAGATAAGGATGTCAGTAAATACATTCATGATATTGATGTTTTCTTAGAGTCTGTGGATTTACCTATAAACGTTTTGGAACTTAGTGCCATCTGGTATAACTTATTCGAAAAGTTCCTTACTTATTTCATCGCACGAGATCTAATATCTCCAAATAAGGCTTATTATTCTAAACTGGATTTTCTTGGTCTTTCAAAAGATCTCACCCTTTCTATCCGGTATGAAAATGGTTATGAGGATGATTTATCTGAAGCAGAGTATTTGGATTCACTCTATTTTAAAGATCCAAAGATTATTGATATTATAAAAGAAAAGGATCTGAATGTTGAGTCTATCTTCTCCTATTGTTCTAGTTGCATTTCTTTATTACATGGAAAAGAGTTATTGGAAACACAGAATTATTCATTGTTCAAATCGTTTGTAGAAAAATTAGAAAAAAAAGCAGAATATAAGATTTTATCTGCTAAAAGAATTGTAAATTCAGAGCATTTCAAGTTTATAAAGGCTTTTTTCAACTTGAACTCTCCTGAAAAATTACTTCATCCCAAAATTAAAACACTATTATCGCTCATAGATGATGAAATCAATAGTTTTAACAACCAAAAATTGATAATTTTTACCCAATACAGAGAAATGGCGGAATTTCTCAAACAAAATATTAAAAATCATTATCATAATCAACTCATTGTGGAAAAATTCATTGGTCAATCATCAAAAATGGATGATATGGGTTTTCCTCAAGATAAACAAATCGAGATTTTACGGCAATTTAGAGAGGATAAGATAAATATTTTAATCGCCACCAGCGTGGCCGAAGAAGGGCTCGATATACCTAATGTTGATGCTATTATATTTTACGAACCCGTTCCATCTGAGATTCGCTTAATACAGAGGAGGGGAAGAACTGGAAGACATGCTCCGGGAAGATGTTATATACTCATCACTCGGGGAACCGTTGATGTACCTTATTATAGGGTGGCCAAAAAAAAGGAGATGGCTATGAATTGTGTGCTCTTAGAAAATAAACAATTGAACTTATATAAAACTCTAAACCGGAAAAAAATAGACTTTAAACAATTAGCGAGTAATCAAATTGACGATTACCTGATCTATAACGTTAGGGAAAGGAAAATTAAAGAAAAAATGTCCCTTATCAACCGCTCTATAGAAGAGATCTTAACAGAGTTAGATAATTTTTCGAATAGTGAAGAATATAAAGCGTTTAAACAATGTGGAGTAACTTTCTACTCCGATTTAGTAAATCTTAATACACCACGATTACGAAAATCAATTTCTAAATTGAAAGGGCTAAATCAGGGGATCAAATCCGCTGAGAAAAAAAAATATTTGAATCGAAATTTGAAAACATTAGTCAATCTGGCGAAACTTTATAACATTAATGGTAAAATTAAGTTATCATCACTAATGGAATTAGCCCGTGAAGAAGAAATTTATGATGATAAATTTCACACCCATTTTAATAGAGCTTGCTATTTGGGGTATTTAAAAAGGGATGCAAATGAAGTAAAATTCATTTCTGATTACGAATAACCAAGAAAAAAACGTCTATACTTTATCCTCTTTTTTCTTTTTGAAGAACATATATACAAACATGATTAACGTAAGAATGACCGGGATTAATAGGGTCACTGGATTTTCTCCAGTTATTCTAAAAACATAATATGAGATGGTGAGAATACTTGCAAAGAAGGCAATAATTGAGCCATATTGTCCGGAAAAATTTTTTAATCTTCGGAAAAACATGTAGACTCTAAAATTCATTTTTTTAATCACTTCCAATTCTTTCTCATCCAATTCTTTTAAAACTTCAGGATTTTCATAGTAAAGCCCAATTCTCGGATCATATTTCCCTCGGAGCTTTCCAGCACTGATTAACGCGATTAGATGTTTTTGAATCTGTTGTTTTTTAATTTTCAATTCGTTTTGTAGGAATCCAATAGTTAAAAACTGATTTGCTACTGCTTTTATTGCCATATCAACATAAGACTTAATGATTAATTCTTCAAGTGACTTTACCTTTTCAGTTATAATTTCACTAAATTCTTTTAAAAATCGTTTGAAATCATCGATAAGATGGCGATTTTTAGTCTCAAAGTTTTTACTCTTTTTATTATAGGTTTTCACAATATTGTTATGCAACTTTTGAAATTCCTTTAATTCTAATTGAATGTATTTTTCTCTTTTTTTGACCTTTATATAAGCTCTCTTGAATTCCTGCGTTTCAATATAATCATCAACTTTTGTTTCTAAAGTTCCGAGTAATTGACTTAAACGAATTTTATGATTATTCATGTATTCAATATATTTAGTACGAAAAGTTTCATTTCGGATAAAACCGATTTCGTCGTCAATTTTTGCTAATTTGTCATGATACTGTCTAAGAAAAGAATTTTTTTTCTTAACCATAAATTCTCGTGCTTCTGTTTCAAATTTTTTTGCTCCATAGCTTTTGTTTGCAATAATTTTTATCTCATCTTGAAGTTTAGAATCTATTTTCATCAATTTACTTTCAAATTTGCTTTTTCGATTTATGTAGAGTTCACTAAGCTTATCAAACGATTCAATCTTTTCAAAATCATCTTGAAATTTATGGTAAAAGTTTTCTAGCTCCGCAGTAAGTTTATAATATTCCTCTCCGATATAATTCTGTAAATTAACAAAGAGCTTGAGATTTTCTTTAATGCTTTTAATGACCATTTTATTATTTTCAATAAAATTGTAGAAATTCTCTTTAATTTGCTGTACCTCGACTCGTGTTTGATCAATTTTTAATTGCGAAATCTTGTTGTCATATAAATCTAAATATTTATTTTCAAAATTCATTAAATCTTCGAGTCTATTTTGAATTTCTAAAACATTCACGTTCAAAGTATTGTTCTTCACGCACGAGTCATATAAAGCAATGAATTTACCGAGAGAATCTTGGATCTCTTTCATTAACTTATTTTCTATATAATTTTTCAGCTCTATTCTTTTATAATAATGTTCAGTATAAACAATTAAATATTTTTTATCCTCTACTAAAGACCCTTGTAGTTTAGAGATGTCTATCACCTCTTTTATTCTTGGAATTAGGGCTTTACACTTTAAATTCAGTTTATCAGCTAATTCTTTCAACTCTACTTTATCGCTATTATTAGTATTTGCCCTTAGAATAATCTCCTCAGTAATGATTCTATTTACAAATTCTTCTTTTAATTTTTGGATTTCATTTTTCATATACTCTACAAATTTTTCCCATTGCATAGAATAAATTATTTGTTCATCGCTATCTTTGATTATTTTTTTAATTTCGCTGAAATTGTCAAAGAATTGTTTATTTTTTTCGTCCAATTCTATTAAAATCTTATCAAAACCTTTAATCACTGAAGAAATAGATTTAAAATTCTTGTTATTCAAAGAGTTTTTGTAATCCACTAATTTAATTTTATAGTTCTTTGTCTCTTCTGCAATAAACCCATCAAAACTTTCAATTTTCGCTTGATTTCGCTCTTCAACAACCTTATTTTTTAATGACTGAACTTGCTGAGAAACGAGTTCAATAATATATTCTTCTAAACGCTCTAGTTTCTCTTGTAAATATTTATAGAGAAGAAATAATTTTTGTTTGAATTTGATCTCCTTTTTAACTCTTCTGGATAGATCTTTAATCTCTTCGGACTTATGGAGTAGTAAGTTCTCAGATTGTTCTTTAATTATATTAAAGGCTTCTTGAAAATTGTTTTCATCTAATTTATCTTTAGCTTTAATTTGTATATTTTCTATCTCATTTTTGAGATTTCCCCCTATATTTATAATGTAATCATTAATCTCGTTGAAAAATTGAAAACCATCTGTATAATACTTTAAAGTGCTATCAAATTCTTCTTTGAAAGCAATCCATTTATCAATAACGCTTTTATGTTTCTTTACAATTTTTTTTTCTTTGGAATTGATTTGTTGAGAAATCTTATAAATTGCATGATCATATTTCTGCACGTTCTGTGAGATCTTTTCAAAGGCTTCGATAATTAGAAAGTATTTTTCATTACTATAACCTTTCTCAAATGATTCACTAAAGTGAGATCGAAATAAATCTAATTCCTTATTTACATTATCCTTAATTTCATTAATTTTGTTGTCTAAATCCTCTAATGTTTTATGATAAAGGGTGATTTCTTCCTTTTCACGTATCTGTTCGTTCAGATATTTTTCAAGATCATTTAATCTTTTTTGGAGTATAGAATAAGCTTTATTCCAACCTCGTATTTCTAAGGCTAACGCTGCTTGGAGATTAATATATTTTAAATCTTCATTAAATGAACTTTCTATGTTTTCATTTAAGAAATCCGCTTCCATTAACGTGTTTCTTAATATATATTTCATCCGTTCTCGAGCATAATCAACCTCATCTAACAATAAATATGATTCTATTTCTTCTCTGATTTGAACAATTGCATTACTCAGCTTTAATCTCATGTTATAAATATCATTTTTGATATCAGCTAGTTTCTCTTTTTCTTTAAAAACCTTTTCGGAGTCAATTTGCAGATCGGAAACTAAAATACTTTCTAAAAGATAATCTAAATAAAAATAATATTTTTTTCTGAAGGCGAATCCACGCTTGGATCTAATTGCTCCCTTAAAAAAGTTCTTCTCTTTTAAATCTTTTATAATTGGGAAAATATCATCCCTTAATTTTACGGTCTCATTATGATCACTTGATTTATACTCTTTAAGTATATCTGACAAGGAGATTATGCTCTTTTTAAACAGCTGGGAGTAGAATTTTTTGAGCACCCAGCTTTTGCCAAAGGTGAGATTTTTTAAATAACTTTCAAATTGAGCTTTATTATCGATTATTTCAAGGTTGAAGTTGTAGCTTAGATTAATATATAAAATAACATCTTCAACTCCGTAATTTAATCCAAAAGTTCTTCTAATCTGACCAATATCGATATAACCTTCTCTTTCTAATTGCTTAAAAATAACTCGCTCAATTTGTTCAATAAACTTACTCCATATTTGTGATAAAAGGATTGTTAACATAGAAATCTGGGGTAAATCATCTACATTCCACCCTGTTCTCTCAGATAAAATTTCTGCTAGCTTATGGGAAATAAAGGAAAAAATAGAAGTAGGGTTATATTCAATTAACCAAGAATAGTTTTTTAAGGTATATACAAACCAAAACGTTTGAGAGACATCTCCTAACTCTTGGTCAAAACTAAATCCCCCATCTGTGGTTTGATATTCGTAAAAAAACTGAATATCTTTCTCGCGCACTTCACTATCCAAATCTAAATATTTTAAACATAATAAAGTATAGATTTGATTTGGATGGCGAATTTTTTCGTTTTGCAGGGAACGGAATTGTTCCTTAAACAGTCGAACATCAATACCTAAAAGCATAAATATTTCCAAAATATAATAAAGCATCTTAGAAGGATGGATCTCATCGCAGATTACACAATTTTTCTCATTACAATGTTTAAATCCATGATTGCTTTTGTGAGCATATAAAAAATTCTTTATTTTCCTATTTACTTCATTTTCTCCTTTAGATAAGAGATAATTTTTAAGTAATCCGAGGATCTTTAAACTTCCAAGGCCATAATACAGGGATAAAATATCGGGGTTTTTCGCTGAATTTTGGGAAGGAATAAACCCTAATTGATCGCTCTCGATGATTTCCACTTCACAAGATTGAATATATTTATATAAAAAATCTTTTTTATCATCAATATTTTCTTTTAGGAATTTCTGATGCAATAAAAACCAATATATCGTCTCAAGAGACATCGAATCACTATGTTCTAATTCTGAGTTCATCCTATAATAAAATTGCTGTACTTTCTTATAATCGTTCAAGTAAAAACTCCCTATATCTCGACGATTAATCGCAAGAAAAGATTTGAATGGTTCCTTCTTGAATTCCGTTATATACGGATAAGCACTTTTATCCTCGACATTAATCAATCAAATAAAACCCCAAGAACTATTTTGATAATAATGAAAATTTTTGAATTTATTTTTTTGTACTTAATATTAATTTTGTTTGTTTACTAATTTTCAAAATCAACCTAAAGATAACTTGTTTTTCAAAAAAAAAAGAAAAGAGATAAAATTTAAACTGAAATTACAATGGTGGATCACTATTAAAACTCAAAGAAATATTAACACCCATATTATCGTACATCAAGGGATTCTGAACGATTATTAGCGGTGCTTGGTTAAAGGGGATAAAATTTATCGCAACATTATATGCGGTATTAATAGTTGCATTATTATCAAGGGCATCCCAGAATACATGAAAAAACCAAGATCCCGCCCATCCATCACCGTTGGCATTATTAATCCAATACCAAGAAGGTCGATTCGAAGAAGCGGTTACCATTATGCAATTAGGAATATCATACC
>Ga0180433_10003111_pt1 | contig 24703 bp, 49 predicted proteins | sample SS_ome_8_FD_132980 | JGI IMG/M metagenome (GOLD analysis project Ga0180433, IMG submission 132980) | Hypersaline lake sediment archaeal communities from the Salton Sea, California, USA - SS_1_D_1 metaG | ecosystem: Environmental > Aquatic > Non-marine Saline and Alkaline > Hypersaline >... | reverse complement strand
TGTTGTTTTCAATTGTGATAATGAGAATTATACGATGAATCCTTCTGTTGCTTCTAGTGTAAATAGTGTATATATTAGTGATTCATGGATCAGGTTCAACAACACTGATTTTAATGTTACCAGTAGTAACCAGATTAATCTTACAGTTTCATACTTAAACAGTAATATTTCTGCTGCATCGGATGGTGACACGGTGCTCACGTTCACGGCGAATACAAGTGGGGGAACGGTATGGTTTAACTTGTCTGGTTTTGAAATGTTTACGGAGTATAGTGTGTATCGTGATGATGTGAAGGTTGCGGTTTGTGATACGACGGATAGTGATATTATTCATTTTTTTAATGATGAATGGTCTGATCATACGTTTGAGATTTTTAAGGGTGATGCAGGTGATTCCAATCTTTGTTTTTTAGTGAATGATTCTGATGGTGATGAGGATTGGTCTTTTTTTGATTTGACTGATAAAGCGTATGATGTGTTTAGTTTTTGGTTTAAGATTGATGATAGTGATCATGAGAATGTTTCGTTTAATGTTACTGATGCGTCGGGGCGTGTGCTTTCAGTTTTTGGTGTGAGTGATACGGCGGTGTATTGTTATAATATGTCTGGTTTACGGTGGAGTAATAGTATTAATGGTAATTCTTGGTATAAGTTAGCATGTGTTTTTGATTGGAGTGCGGATTCTGTTAGTGCAACATTGTATAATAGTGATGGTACGAGTTTAAAATCTGGTTCTTTTGGTATGAGTAATCTGAGTGGTGTGGTTTCTGGTTTTAATGTGAGTGGTGTGAGTATGAATAAAACGTTTGTGTATGTTGATGGTATGCAGGCGAGGGTTCATGGTGTTTTTGTTGATGAGTTGGATTTGCAAGGTCATATTTTTGATGCGATTGGTGGTGGTTTTAGGGGTTTGCGTGATACGGGTGATATGATTCCGCTTGTTGTGCTTGGTGTTGTTATTTTTATGGTGTTGAGTTTGGTTGTGGGTATGGGCCTTGTTGGTGGTTTGTCTGGTGGTAAGTCTGGTAGTGGTGGTGATCAGGCGCTTTAAAAAAAATATTTTTTTTATTTTTCTTTGAAGAATTTTTTAAAAAATGTGTTTTTGTCTATGTCGTCTTTTGATAATATTTTGTATTCGATGAGTGTTGGTATTGCTTTCCATTTGTTGTTTAGTTTTATTGTCGCGGGGAAATCTTCGCGGCTGAGTGCTTTTTTCATGATGTCTTTGATGCGTTCATGATCTGTTATTACTGTTTTTATGAGGAGTCCTGATTTGTTTTTTCCGCGTTTTATTGGATGGATGTTTAATGTTAGTTCTGAATTATTTTTCATAATTCTTTTTTTCCTTTATTTTTGTTGGTTTTGGGTGAGTTTGGTATATATTTCTTTGCTGTTTATTAGGAGTTTTTGTACGACGTCGTCTACAAATGCTTTATTGATTAGGATTACGTATTTTTCGATTGTTAGTCGTTCTGGTAATGCTTGCGTGTTTGTTTCTTCATATAATTTTTTTATTTCTGGATTTGAAAAACTTTTTACTTTGGTGCTGAGTGCTTGACTCATGATATACGTTTGATCTATGGTGTAATTTAAATTTTGGGTTACGGTGTTTAATGTGTTGATTGTTTCTTCATCGAGTGCGCCTTCATTGGTTTCTAGGGTGTTTTGATTTACTTGTTGTTGATTGTATTGGACGTATCTTTTGTAATTACTGTAATAACTGTTCATGTTCATGACTTCGCTGAAAAATTGGAGTATGTAACTTGCGCCTGCTTGTTCTTCGTTCATTCTTTTGTTACCTCATTGATTCGTTGTTGTGTTATTTTTTTTGGTAGTAAGTGGTTGAGTTCATATTTTTGTATGAGTCTGGTTTCTTCTTTTTTGGTTTTGAATAGGATGATTGAGGTGTAGATGAATCCGATGAGCCAGGTGATGAGTCCGATTTCTAGGCCTAATGCTGTTGTGAATATTATTGAGAAGAAGGTTGTTATGGTGAGTGTTACGCCTATTTTTGTATTGTTTCGTAGGTGGCCTATGGTGAGTTCTGCGGCGAGTTTTTTTGTTATCATTTCTTCAGGGTTCATTGGTATCCCTCTTGTTTTTGAAAGGCGATTAATGCTTCATATATGAGTTGTGTGTTGCTTATTCTTTCCTGGTCTTGTTTGTTTTTATGTTGTGTTTTTATGTTTTTTAAAAGGTTGTTCGTTTTTTCATTTATAGCTATAGTAGTATACATCTTAACCAATATGTTTATATATATATTGATATATAACTTTTGTTGTAGTATGGCTGAAGGTAATCAATCGTATGAACAATCATTAGCGCAACATGTTTTTAAAAAAAATGCTGAAAAAACTTTTGTTGATAAAGTCTTAAACCGCCAGGATAATCAACGTATCAATGAATTAATGAAAAAAAAGGATTTAAGTGAAGATGATATTCATGAGATCCTTCACCTTGTGAGTACGATTAATAATAAACTTGCTAATTTTGATGATTGGGATAGGTATCTTCTTGGTAAAGATTTTGCTTGGATCCGTGAATTTGCTACTCACTGCGTTAGCGTTCTAAACTGGGAAACGGAATTAAAAAATAAAAAAAAGGATCTTGAAAAATTTTTGTTTGATTCTCCTAATGATAAAGATTTGACTCATGAAGATATAGCGAAAAGAATTGATAAAAACATTATTTCCAATGAGAAGGAATTAAAAAGATATAATGTGATCATGGAAACAATCGAAACCGTTACCCGCATTCAAAAAGAGACGGTGAGTAATTTTAAGTTCATGGTTGACGTTTTTAATTATTTGAGTAGTAGTACACTTAGTTTATCAGGTGCCGCTTTCGATAAGCTTACTACGAGTCGTTTTGAATATCATTATCCTGGAATGGAGAATCAGAATATGATGAATCAGCCTTCTTCTACTTCCAGGTTTAATTTTAATATGCGTAGGTGAAAAAGATATGTTTAAAAAATTATTCAATCGGTTAAATAAACTTCAGGCGTTAGCTTTTTTTTCAACATTAGTAGGTTTGTTAGTGAGCGCATTCAGTTTTTTTATTAATATGGTAACGTTAGATATTAGTGTATGGTTCATTTCGTTTACAATTAGTTTTTTCTTTCTTGGTTGGACTGCTGCTTCAATACTTCTTTTTATGTTCGCGGGTAGGTTCGAGGTGATGTAAGCATGATGAATATGTTTAAAGTGAAGAAATGGGGAGGTTTCATTCTTTGCGGTATGCTTCCTATTATTTTGTTTATGCTTGGTACGGGTATGTCATCTTTTATTTATGGTGTTATTTTCATGTTCGTAGGTATTATTGCTAGTAGTGTTCTAGCGAGTAGGCTTATGAGACATGCGTTTACTGATATGCTTGAAGGTTCGGGTTTGTGTACGTTTACGCTTGATAGTACGGGTATCATTCAGCCTTTTATTACTACGCTTGCGGCACCATTTATTCATGGTACTTTGAAGGGTAAAGAAGTTGATGGCGTGTATAATCGTGATATGGTCGCGTATATTACGCCGCCTGTTAAATCGAAAATGATTAAGATCCCTGCGGAGTTCTGGAAGGATAAAAAAGAGCGTACTGTTCTAATTATGCCTTCTGAAAAAGAAAAATCTGATTATCTTTTTAGTATGAATCAGTGGCCTTGTTTTTTGTTTAATAAGAATACTGATAGTTATCTTTCTAAGGATGAATTGAGTACGTTTGAGAAGGATTTATTCACTAAGAATAATAGTTTGTTTATTTTGAAAAAGACTCAGCAGCTTAGTAGTGATATTCGTGATTTTGCTAGGTATATTGTTGAACATGCGAAACCAAAGAAAGGCGGTATTCTTGAAAATAAAAAAATGTTGATTACTATTGTGTTGATTATTGTTTTCTTTATTTTCGCGTTATTGTTTGGGCCTGCGATTTATAATACGATTACGGGTGCTGCGAGTAATTCTGCTAATATTCTTCCGAGTGGGGGGCCGATAAATTGAATGTGGTGAGTAAGAAGATTCTTGGGCGTTTTTATGGATCTGTGAAACCTAAATATAAATATCGTAAGATGAGTGATGATCAGGGTGAGTATAGGATTGTGTATTCTATGACTCTTCCTAATAAGAAGGGTTTGATTTCTGCGGCGTTGAATCATTTTAAGATTAGTGAGAGTGATATTGAGGATGGTGTTTATGATGCGCCTGATCGTTTGAAAAAACGGGTTTTGCGTGAGTTGCTTAAGGTTGGTTGGATTGAGGAAACACGGAAACGGATGTGTGAGCGTTATTTTTGTAATGTTAAGTTATTTACTCATCATTTGAGTTCTTTATGTATAGCGCGTGTTTCTGGTGGTTTATTCGTTGAGATTGTTGTTGTTGGTCAGTATGCTAAACAATGATTTTTCTTATTTTTTTGTGTTTGCTGTTTTTAATTTGGTGATTCTTACGTATCAGGATTTTAAACGTGGGAAGGTTGATAATCGTTGGAATTGGTATATGGGTGGCGTGGTTGGTTCTGTGGTGGCGTTGAAGTCTGTTGATCTTGTGGTGTTGTTGGTTTTTGTTGGTGTTGCGTTGTTGTTTAGTATGATTATGAGTCGTGTGGTGGGTAAGGGTGATATTAGCGCGTTTAGTTGGATTATTGTAGGTTTGGGTTTGATTGAGTCGGGTATGAGCGTGGTTTTTTTGTTGTTTCTTGTTTCTTTTGCTTGTGTTCATTATGGGGCGCGTGTGTTGATGAGGATTGGGTTGATGAATGTTAAGGTGCCGTTTTATCCTGTTATTTTGAGTAGTTTTTTGTGTACGGTTATGATTTTTATATAAACATTTATGTATGATTATATATATACAAGTAGGTATGATGGTATGAAAAATAATGTTGTGTTGATTGGTTTAGTATCATTGTTTTTTTCTGGTTTTGCGTGTGGTATTCCTAGTGGTGGGGATTGTGATCATTTGAGTAATCCTGTTCCGAGTGATGGTGCTAGTGATGTGGTGATTACGGCTAAGGGTGTGCAAACGTGTATTGATGTTAATCCGCCTGTTGGTTGTTCGTTGAATATTACGTTTCAATGGTTTGATTATGATTCTTATTTTGATGCGTGGTTTGATTATCTTGAAGATGAGGGGCCGTTTCCTGATTATCATGATTATGAACATAATTATTCTAGTTGGTCAGGTGTGAATACGTCTCAGACGTTGTGTGCTTGGAATGATAATGTTACGTGTTTTACTGATGGTATGTATCCTGTTTTTACGTGGCGGGTGTTGACGGAGTTTGATTGTGTTGGTCAGGATTATGAGGTATCGGAATGTTATTTTGAGTTTACTCCTGAAGAGTGTGATATTTTTCGTATTTATCCTGTGGTGAATAGTACGGGTGTTTGTCCTTGTTGTGATAGTATGTGTTTGGGTATTACGAATGAGTTTGGTCATTCTATGAATATTAGTTTTTATCGTAATGATTCTCAGTTTGATGGTTTTTATTTGGTGAATCATTTATCTTTTGTTGGGAATGGATCGCATTGTTTTTGTATTGATGGCCATAATTTTAAGGATGTGTATTATCCTGTCATGTTTAATACAACGTATTCTTGGTATGTGAATGTGACTGATACGGTTACGAATGATAGTTTTGATAGTGATGTGTTTTTTTTTACGACGGCTGAGCCTGTTGATTGTCCGTGTGGTGAAGAGGATTTAGTGAGTGTTGTTAGATCGTATTCTGGTGATGAATATGTTTTTTATAATGATTATACGCTTGTTGTTTTTGGTTTGGGTTTAATTGTTATTATTGGTTTCGTTGTATTTCTTTTATGGTATAAAAAATAAGGTTATATATAACCCGTTTGTTTTGTTTTTTTTGTATGAATAGGTTTCTTGAGCTTTGTAGGAATAAGAAGTTGTTGGTTTTGTTTTCGGTGTTGTTTGGTTTTGTTTTTGGTTTTTTGTTTAATATGATCATGTTTTTTTTAGGGATTTATTATAGTCTTGGTATTCCTTCTGTGATTATTATGGCGGTTACTTTTTATTTTGTTGTTGGTGGTTTGGTTGAGCGTATTGTTGAGGTTTAGGTAATACTTTCAGTTTCCTCTTTCTTTTTTTTATTTATATGATGAATGTTTTTTGTTGTTATTCCTACATTCTAAAAACAATAAACGTTTTTTTGGAATTATGTAGGAATTGGTAAGGAGTGGGATTTATATATAAAAAATTAATTATAGCGAGTGTAATAATTATATTTGGGGGATTAACGGTAAGATGAAAGAAATAAGTATAGATAATGATATGTTAAATAAATTGAAACGTAAAACTAAATGTAATGATGAAGTTGAAGCAGTTAAAAAAGTGATTCGTTTTTATTCGTCTGAATTGTCTGTACCATGATGTTCATCTAAATATTTGCGTATCAGGTATTTTAGTATTTCAGGGCGAGATTTAAAACATAATTGCGAGTTTTCTTTAATCTTATCGAGTTCTTCAATAAGATCATTAGGAAGTTTTACGGGGGTGCTTCCTTCTTTCTGATTTGTTACCATTATGGTAACTTAATATTGTCTTTATTTTTTAATGTTTGCTAATAAAAAAGATGATTCCGAAACGTTTAAATATCCCAAATGGTTACCAATATTGGTAACAATTATGGAACATAATAATTACACGCCTATTAAATTGCCTAATTCCTTAATCGAGGAAGTAGATGAATTTGTAGCTAATAGTAATCTGTTCACTACACGCGCAGGTTTTGTAAGATATGTTATTCAGCATCATTTAGATAAAAATAACGGGAGTGATAATAATGTTGCTTAAAGTCTGGCAGTTAAGAAGTATTGATCTTGAAAAATGGTTTCCTAAATAGGAGAAAAAAAGATTATGAAGGTGGATGGGTTTACTTGGCATAAATTCGATGAGTACGCGTTATCACGTTTGCAGTTTAGCGCGAGTACTCTTGATGAACGTAAGCGTAAACTTCGCCATCTTGAGAATAATGGTATTGATCTTTTTGATTTTAATATTGATAGTGTTTATTCTTATTTTGCAGAGCGGTTAAAGAAAAATGCGAAACCTTCTACATTGAATCATTATGTGAAAGCGTTGAATAGTTGGTGTAAGTTTCGTGGTGTAGATCATAAATTTGATCAATATACTGAACATGAAATGCCTGTTAAGATTCCTACTTCTAAAGAAATAAGTATTTTATTGAAGAATTGTAAACGTAATCGTAATGGTAAATTGTTGAAAACTGTTATTTTTACTCTTGCGCATACTGGTATGCGAGTGAGTGAATTATGTGATTTATCTTTTGATAATATTGATTATCAACGTTTGACGTTAACAGTTACAGGTAAAGGAAATAAAACCCGCGTGATACCAGTTAAACAATATCTACTTTTTGGCCGTAATTATCCGAGTATTCGTAATTATGTGAAGCATCATAGATATAATAATGATAAAAGAATTGTTTTCACAACAGAGAATGGGCCTATTAACGCATGGTATATTAGAAGGGAATTAAAGAAACTTGCGCGTATTGTTGGTTTAGGGTGGATTCATCCTCATAGCTTCAGGCATTACTACGCGACAACATTACTTAAAAAAAATGTTAATTTGAAAGTAGTTCAGATTTTACTTGGTCATAGTAACATTAAGACAACTTCGCGTTATCTTCACATGCTTGAAGATGATATTTTTGAAGCGATTAATAGAATTAACTTTGATGATTTATTATTTGATCAGGCTGATGTTGATTTTGAAAACTGGTTTACAGATCCTACGGGAGAATACAATTATGGGCCCGTCGAGATTTATTTTAATCACTTGATAGAGTGTTGTCAACCAGAACCCGTTGAAAGCTGTTGGTTGACAAGGGGGTTTTTTGCATGAATACTATTGAAGATTTTACTCTGTTGAATAGTCTTAATACGAGTATTCGAGTGGATGCGAAACGGTATGGTATTGGTAATCTTCAATTAATGGATCTTGCACATTTGTATTATCAGAATAATGGGAAGTGTAAACCACGTAATCTTTTTGATTTATTGAAGGTGGTTGAATGAATTTTCATAATGGGAGTAAAGGTTTTAGTTCTGCGGGTTTTTCTTCATACTCTTCTTTTAGATCCCTAAATATCCTTACTCCCTCCTCCCTTTTAAAGAATCATATAATTAGATATTTCGCCCCATGTGCCAGGAATGCAGCCTCCTTCATTCCTGGTATTCTTTCATTATGGAATGAGAGGGATTTAAAAATTTTTTTAGTCGTTAGAAAAAACGCATCCCATCCACCTCCTAGTAGCCTTCTCATTCCAACCTTCTTTTTATGCTTTTTTGGTCAGGGTAGCCTGGTAGTCGGTGCATCCCGCTATTTTAGTCGTCGTTTGCTATCCTGGCCTTCTTCTTATTATGTTAATAGGGTGGATTGGAAAGATGAAACAAAAAACATTATCAGAGCTTGTACGTGATGAAGCGTATGAGAAATTAGAAAACGTAAGCTTGTGTAACGCACAGTTAAAAGTGTTGAAGGCGATTGAGAATTATCCTGATGGCGTTCCTGATAAATTGATCAGTCAGGAAACAGGTATGCCTGTTACAAGTGTTAATGGCCGTCGTAATGAATTAGTTGCGCTTGGTCTTGTTGAAGCTGTTGGATGGGATTATTATCCTGATTATCAGGGTAAAATGCGTAAAAATACGTTATGGTCTTTGAAAGGATCCTAAATATTTTTTTATTATTTTGGTGGTGAGGAGTATTCAGGAAAATCTTGAAAATAACAAAAATAACAATGAAAATAACAAAATTGGTCGTTGGGTTGTTGAAGAGCCGCCGAGTAATATAGTTAAGCTTGAGATCGGTGAGGAGTTAGTTGGTCTTTATCTTGGTGATGAGGATAGTATTTTTAAGGATCATGAAACTGGTGAACCGTGTAAGATTCATTTAATTCAGAAGCGTAACGGTGATACGGTTAAGCTTCCGAGTACTGTTGATCTTGGTAAATGGTTTAGTATTCGTGAGTCTGGTGACCGTGTACGTGTGAAACGGTTAAAGGATTTACCTATGCCTTCTCCTAAGAAACCTCTTCAAAAATATGAAGTTGCCGTTTGGAGGGAAGGCTTATAAAATTTTTTTTCGATTTTGTAGAAAATAACAACGAAAATAACAACATTTTTGTTATGTTTGTGGGGGTGGCGTAGTCTTTTGACTCTCGCGGAACGTATTCTATCATTACTCAACGATAACCCACGTATGCAATATAACGCTAAAGCGATTGATAGAGCGTTTCAGGGTAAGAATTACACGCCAAATAAAAAACGTATTGCTAAGATAAGAACAGAGCTAAATCGTTTACATAAAAATAAGGAAATTAAAAAACCATCTAGGGGTTTTTATCAGGCTAAACTGGTACCTAAAACACTTCGCATTTTGGAAGATCCGCCTGTTGAATTACATGGCATTAAGCTAGAAATGGAAATACTCAAAAATAACAAAAATAGCATAGGGGGTATCCCTTCGCATTCTAATAATTTAGATAATTGGTTGTTGGCTAATAATTTTGAGCGTACTACTAATAAGCGTTTTACGTGTGTGAAGTATTTTGAGAATAGGCGTATAACGGTTACGGTTCATGAATCTGGTTTTTGTGAGATTTATATTCGTGCTTCGCGTAATCCGTTGGTTGTGAATGATTTTATGCGTTTGTTGGATTGGTTGAATGGTTTTTTTGAGCCTGTTACTCCTTTTAGGAAGCGTAATGTTAGTTTGGTTCAGATTGGTGTTGCGCGTGATTTTGAGTCGTTGCAGATGGAGGATGTGAAGAGTATTAGTTTACGTAAGTTTGTAAATGATTGGGTTCAGATTTATTATAAGAAAGAGTTGGGTAAGGTTCGTTTTGAGCATCATTTAACGTTTAAGAGGCCTGAGTTGTCTTTGGAGGAAGCGGTGAATAGTTTGAAGTTGTTGACGTTTTCTCCTGATGTTAAGGGTGTTAATAATAATGGTAATTCTAATTTGAGTTATGATGGTGGTATGTATGTATAATCTAAGTTATGAGAAGGATGGTGTCACTGTTACGGTGAACCTGGATAAGCGTAGGCTAGTGATTAACGGTGTTGTGAAACCTGAGTTGTTTGCTGATTTAATGAGTGCGGTTAGATCGGTGTTGGAAGAGGTGAATTAGTTTTTATGATTAGTGATGTTGATAAGTTGGATGAAGAGCGTTATCGTAGTCAGTTGATGAAACCTTTTGGTAAGTGTTTGGGTGATGAGTTTCGTTTTGATGAGCGTGTGAGGGATCGTTGATGGGTAAGACGTTGTTTTATGTGATTGGTAGGCGGTTGGCTAAGTGTGATTCTGAGGTTGAGGAGAGGCGTGAGTGGCAGCATATTTTTGATGAGATTATTATGTATCATCGGAGTTTTGAGGATAATAATAAGAGTGTGCCTGTGAGGGATTAATTGATGAAGATTGGTATTTATGCAAGGGTTTCAACTAAGGATCAGGATAATGAGAATCAGATTGCTAAGTTGAGATCTTATGCAGGTTTGAGAGATTGGGATGTTGTTGATATTTATCAGGATGAGATTACTGGGAGGAAGTTTAGTAGACATGATCTTGATAGGTTAAAGCAGGATATTAAGAAGGGGAGGGTTTCTGGTGTTCTTGTTTGGAAGCTTGATAGACTTGGGAGGAGTTTGAGGGATCTTATTGATCTTTCTGAATTTTTTAAGTCTCATGGTGCTTCTTTGATTATTTTTGGATCTAATATTGATACTACTACTCCTGAAGGTAAAATGTTTTTTCAGATTAATGGAGCTTTTGCTGAGTTTGAAAGATCTTTGATCTCTGATAGGACTAAACTTGCTTATGATAGGAAGAAAGCTCATGCTAAGAATCTGAATCAGAAGGTTAAATGGGGAAGGAGAAGCAAGAAGCTTTCTGATGAGGAGATCTCTATTGTTTCTGAGTTGAGATCTCTTGGTGCTTCATGGAGATCTATTGCTTCTGAGATTAATGAGTTTAGATCTGTGAAGGATGAGGAGCTGCTGAGTTATTCAACTATTAGAAGATTGTTTCAAAATAGGAGTGTGGATTTTGGGATGGTTGTTTCTTCTAATGACTGAAATTGTTTCAATATTGGAGGATTGTGAAACATGAAAGATAAAAAGTTTGATAAAAAATTTAATAAAATGCTGATCAAAGAGTTCAAAGCTAAAAAAATATTGTTGAAGTAGCATAGTAGGTGAAGATAATGGATAAGAATAATAAGGAAACAATTGAAATTGGGAAGTCATCAGAGTCTTTTAAGATGGCTACTATTTTTGTAGATAGAAAGTATGTTGATATTTGGGAAAGGCATCATTCAGATAAAGAAGATAGTGTTGATATGGTGCGTTTGTCTTTTGATGAATTGAAAAAGTTATTAGAAAATGTAGTTGAAAAATTAGCATAATATTGTAAGGAGAAATGAAAGAATGGATTGTTTAGATGCATTAGGAAAACTTGATCCTACTGATAACTGGAAGGATAATGTTGAATTAATTAAGACGTTTTGGAATCATCAGTATGGTCGTATTGATGTAAAGGAAGATTCTATTGAAAAGGATACGTATTTAGTTACGTTGGTTACTGGTGGTTGGTCTGAGAATGAAGAAGTTATTATGCATCTTCAGCAGTCTTGGTTTTGGAATATGTTTTGGTATGCAAGTTTTTGTGGTGGTAAATATATTTTGCATGTGAGAACAATAAAATAAGTATGACAAAGGTGAAAGATAGATGTGTATGAATTGCAATCATTGTTTTGAATCTGAAAAGAATGGATATTTATATTGCAAACATCCTGATGTGATTCGTAGTCTTGGTTATTCACCATATTGTATTAAAGAAGGATCTATTGTTTGTTCATTTCGATGTCCGCTAGATGGCAGGATGGCAAAGCATTTAGAACAACAGGTTTTGATACCATTTTAATGAATGTAGTTTTCACACAAAAGTAAAAACTTCTGGTGTATATGAATAGATATATCTTTTATAAGGTAAGGGTTTGGTTTAGGTAAGAATATGATGGTTTGATTAATTATGAAAGTTCGTGATAAGTATTGTACTGATGTTTCTGAGTTGTGTTTGAAGTTGTTGGGTGTTCATGTTTTGTTTTTGGTGATTTATTTGGTTTTTAATGATCCTGTTGATGTTAATGATGTTTTTTGGTATGTGGTTGGTTTTGCGATTGTTGGTGTGGGTTTGTTATTGGTGCCGTTGGAGTGTGATATTGATGAGTGAGGGTTCAGGTAGTTTTGTTTCTGGTTTTATTGCTTTTTTGATTGGTGTGTTGTTATGTTGTGGTGTTGGTAGTGTTATTTGGTTGTGTTATGATGATTTTGTTTCTTTGGATTATGGTGATGTTGATGTTGGTCCTGTTTATGAGCCTATTGGTTTGGTTTCTGGTGAAAGTAATTGGTGGCTTATTGTTTGTCCGTTAATTGTTGTAGGTATTCTTTTGATTGTTTTGTTATTGTTGCCTGATAAAGTTAATGAGGATGGTGATGTTGATTGAATGAGTCGTTGAAAAAGTTTCGAGGGTTGAGGTTATTGAAGCTGGTAAACGGAAGTTTGTTAAGTGGAATTGTAAACCATCTTTTGTGTTGCAGGATGATGGAAGGACTTTGAAGATATTTATTGATGGATTGGATAAGTATGAATCATTTAGTTAAGTTACATGAAACATGGTTTAAACCAAAAAAGAAAGTAAGAATTTATTTTACTACTCAAGGAAAAGGGGAGTAATTATAGCATAAGGTGACAAAATAATGAAGAAGAAAAGAGTGAATATTGAAGAGGCATTCAATGACCCAGATTCAATAAGGCGTTCATGGGAATTATACAAGAGGGCAGGTACATTGAAACCAGAGGATTACTATGAGAGATTCACAATCTAGCATAATATTGAAATGAGGCAGATAAAAATGCCAGTAATCTTTGCAGGGAATAAATCAAAAATTAAGAACATCCCACATTGTTGTGGTGAGGAAATGAAGGTGGATTACGGCGTATGATGACCGTACTTGTGATATTTGTGCAGGGTTAGATGGAAAGGTGTTTGACATGGGTAGCCCACAACCGCCAGCACATCCGAATTGTCGGTGTAGTGTCGCTCCAGTGGTGAAGGTGAAATAATCATGCCACATCATAAACCAAAAGCATGGATGGGAAACGATGTCCCACAATGGGAGAAACAACGCTTTGTATTACAGGAGGCTGCAAGGGATAAGCGGTCTGAGGAGTTACAGAAGAAGCGGGAGCATTATCGCCGTATGGGACAAAGACCACCATTGACGAGGGAGCAGGTGCAGGCTGGTGCAAGGAGGGTAATATGAATAAATCGCAAATACTCGACCATTTGAAGAAACGGTTGAGCTATGAGAAGGATTACACGTTCTTAGTGCTGGATATGAGAACCACTGTTCCCAGTCAATTCACTGATTGGAGGAAAGAGGAATGAAATGCAGTGTTGAGAAATGCAGTAATGATGCCTGCTATTTGATTCCTGTGTATAATCAGGATAAGACCATTGCGTTCTTTGAAGCTCGGTGCAGTAAGCATAAAGTGGTTACGCTGAAGGAATCCCGTGATTTCAGGAAATCCATTAGTGAGGGGAGACGATGAAGTATAGAGATACGATTGAAGCAGTCCATGTCGGATTACATAAGACGGGTTCTACTTGGTTGCAGTTATTGTTCTTTCCGAAACTTCCTGTCACCATCTTGAGTAATGAGCTTATCGGCGGCATTCCTGAGTATCATACGTTGAAGGATATGCTGAATGTGGATGAGCGGTATTATTACACTGATTGTGTACGGGAACAGCTTGGGGATGTGAAGATCATTCTCGGTTTACGGCATCCTAAAGCATTGATGAACAGTCTGTATTCTCAGTATCTTAAAGGTGGTGGAACGGAATCATATAAGGTCTGGGAAACGATTTTGTTCAACTGGGATTATTTGGATTTCGATAAGTATGTGGCTTATCTGCATAAGAATTTTAGTAATGTCTTTGTGTACTGGTATGAGGATTTCAAAGCGGATAAGAAGAAGGTATTGTCAGAGATGTGTGACTTCCTTGGGTGTGACCTCCCTGAATATGATGATACAATAATCAATAAAGGGTTATATGGTTGGGATGCAGTGGTACGCCGTTGGAAGAATAAGTGGAGGGCGTGGAATGCTAACCATTGAGATTAGGGGTATCGAGGCGGTCTGCTCTAAGATCAATTTTACTCCTGCAAAGAAGGAACGGGTGAGAAAGGCTCTTATTGATTCTGGTTTTTTGATTGAGGGAAGGGCGAAACGGCGTTGTCCTGTTGATACAGGTCGGTTACGGGCAAGTATCAGTACGGCATGGGACGGGTCTGGTAGACCCACATTGAATAATCCTGTGAAGGAGTCCACGGATGACGATGCAGTGTTACCTCCACAACGGGAGCATGATGATATTGCAGTGGTACGGGTAGGGACGAATGTTAAGTATGCACCTTATATCGAAGGTGGTTGGAGTAAGCAAGCTCCGTCTGGTTTTTTGACTCCTGCGGTCTTGGAGTCTAAGAAGGATGTTGTGTCTCTTCTTAGTAAGGCTATGGAGTAATCTTATGAGCAGTTAGTTCTGCTACTCTTTTATGTTTTGTTACTTTATCATAAGTGGAAAACTATATATAGTCATAACTACATATATAGTATTGTCAAAACAACAAAACACAAGGAGAAAGAAAATATGACCCAACAAAAAGAAATGAAAAAGGCAGCCGATATGACCCGAGATGAAACAAAGAAATATGTGCTTGAGCAACTCTATGAGATGCAAGAATCAACATCACCAATAACCATACAGATAGGGTTAACGAATAAAGATGCTTATGTCATTAAACAAGAAATCATATTGAAAAAATGCCCTCCTGCAATCATTGAAAACTTGAGAAAAGACCCTCATCTAAAAGACTACATTCATTTCAGTGTAACAGAAGATGGCGTAGTATTGGAGTTTTTCTAAGGAGGATTAAAGATGAGCAAAGCAACAATGAGCAAAGACGGAAAAAATCGTTTTACCATGTGCATCACTCATCGAGCAGGTCGCAGAGAACTAATTAATGTTGTTGCCAATAAGATAACCAATGAAGGTAAATACGGATATTATGATGAAGATAAAGACAAAATGATGGTATCAAATTGGAGCAGAACATTAATTTTAAAATTGACAAGAAGCTGTTTATTCTGGGATGGTGAAGGAGGTATTGAAGAATATTATGATAGATTTGACAACGAATGGACAGAAAGAGAGCAAAAAGCCATTGAGATCGTTGACCGACTATTCCCTGAATTAAGAGAGGAGGACTAAAAATGCCTCGTAAATGCACCGAGTGCGGTAAGATGTTCACTGAAGGATTTTATGTTGAGGATTGCGAGTATTACTGCTCTGAAAATTGTTTGCATAAGAATTACACTGATGATGAGTTTACTTCGATGTATGTGAATAATCAAGCATTCTGGACTACTTGGGAGGAAGATGACGAATGATTACCCTCCCCACATTACACTGTAAACGCTGTGGTGGTGAATGGATACCACGGCAACCCACTAAGCCAAAGGTTTGTCCTCGTTGCGGTAGCCCGTACTGGAACAGGGAGTATTCCCGTTCTGATATGAAAGGGAGAAAGACGAAATAAGTTTCAGTAGTAGCATAAAACATAAGGAGAAATGAAAATGTTGTTTGGAGAGGAATTGGAGTGGACTGATTGCTGGAATTGTGGCGGAACTGGATATGATGGACATGATTGTGGTGAAGATACTTGCTGTTGTTTAAACCCTGATGATAATGTGATTTGTGATGTATGTGGTGGTAAAGGTGGATGGTATCAGCCATTTGACCAATTGTAGCATAAAATTGTAAGGAGAAATGAAAAATGAATGAAAAACTATCTGAAAAAGAATTTATCAAATGGATTAGATATAAGATTGATGCAGGTGAACAGGTTTTGATTTATCCAGTGATTGATAAGAAGGTTGCTGCTGTTTCAGGTAAAATTATTGATTGGAGAATGTTTGATTCTAAAGATGCCGTTTCAACAGTAGCATAATAATTAAAGGAGTTGAATAAAGAAATGGAAAAGAAATTGAAGGCTTATTTCGTTGATGGTGATTGGGATAGAGGAACTGGTTTCGCTGTTATTGCTCATTCTGCGAAAGAAGCAAAGAAGATGATGTATGGTCGTGAAGGACTTGATATGAATGATTGGATTGAACTTCATGTTAAATGGATTCGTGATGCTATTGTGGATGGGTGCCATCACGGTCAAACATTTGAGTCTGAGAGTGAGATGCTTGATGCTATGTATCGTGGGATGTATGGTCCAACTGAACATATGAAATGCCCTAACTGTGGGACTGATGATGTGTATGTCCAAGAAATTTATGATGGTGTTTTTGGTTGTAGTGCTTGTGAAGATGAACTGACGAAAGAAGATATTAATAATCCTTATAAGAAAAAAGCATCAGAAGTAGCATGATTGGAAAAGGTGATTAGATGTCAATAATGATAGGTGTTGATAACGTTGAAAAAGTTTTTTAGGAGGATTATTGTTTTTGTTAATATTTTGGGTTTGTTGATTATTCCTGGTGTTATGATTCAGGATTTTGATGATGATGTTACTGATTGTTGTACTGAGCCTGTTGATTTTTTTAGTGTTGAGGTTTGGTTTCCGTTGATTTTTAATCTGGTTATTATTTTTTTTGTTGTTTTGGTTACTAGTAGTAGTTTTCTTAGGTTTATTTGAAGGTGCTTGGTGTGCGGTGTTGGTTTAGGCTGAGACTCCATTTTTTTATGTAGTAGTAGTATTTGTCTGTATTGTTTGTGTAGGTTTTGTTGTTGCTTTTGTATGTGCGTTGTGATCTGAAGGTTGGGAAGATGTATTTGTTTGGTGGTATGGTTTTGATGTATTCCCAGGCTTTTTTATGATAGGGGTTGTTTAGTGTTATTTTTTGTTTTTTTCCGTTTAGGTAGATTTGTAATGTGTTGTTTTTTTTTCGTTCAAAGTGGTTTGATTTGAGGTTGATCAGTGTTTTTGCGTTGGTTTTTAGGGTGTGTGTGAGTATGATGAGTGTTTTTGCTTCGTTTTTGTCTTTATTGTATGTTTTTAGTTGTTTTTTGTTTTGATCTATTCGGTGTAGTATGGTGTTGAGTTGAGCGGTGGTCAGCCGTTGGTATTTTATTTTTTTGTCGGAATTGAAAGGCATATTCGTCATTATTGTAGAACATATATTTATATATATGTAAAGGCTTACGAGTGTAGACATGGGTAAGTATGTTGATTTTCGTTTGCCTGATTGTAAGACTCAGGAAGAGCTTGGAAGTACATTAATTGAACATCTTACGGTTAACAGAATTAAAGCGAAAAAACCTTGTTTTTTGTATCTTACTGGTGAGTCTGGTGAGGGTAAGAGTTATACTGGTTTGGCTATTAGTAAGATTATTGCTGAAGCGTATGGTCTTGATTTTTTAAGGGTGATGGATAATGCTGTTGTGTATACGCCGTTGGAGTATTCGTTTAAGCTTCGTAATATCTTGTATGCTAAGGAATTGAAACATTTGCATGTGATTATGATTGATGAAGCACGTGATCTTCTTAGCAGTAAAACATGGTATGATTTCATTAATCGTACTATTAATGATATTAATAATCAGCATCGTGGTGTTAAACCATTAGTGGTTATTGTGATCAGTCAGGATTTGGGTGATATTGATTATGCGACGCGTAAGACTATTCAGTATAGGGGGAAGTGTTTGAGGCCGATTGGTAAAAATGCGGTGTTGCATTTGAAACGTTTTTGGAAGGATGAACATGATATTTCTAATGTAAAGCTTCGTGAGCGTAGTTTACGGGGTTTTTTACGTCATGATGGGCGTTCTCATAAGGTGTATATTGGTGATATTCGGGTTAAGCTTCCTTCTAAAAATATTCGGGATGTGTATGATAAGCATAGTTTCATTAAAAAATCTGAGGTTTTGCGCCGTAAGATTGAAATGATTGAGAAACGGATTCAGAAAGAGATGTATGGTGAATATGATAAGATTGGTATGCTTGTTGATTATTATTCTCAGAATGATTTATTGATGAAGTTTGTTACGGTTCGTAAGGGTAATAATTATCATATTCGTAGTGATTTTAAACGTATTCATGATTTAACTGGTTCTGATTTGAAGGATTTTGAAGAGCGTTTTTTGAATAGAATAGCGGGTGATTAATGTTGAAACCATATAAGAAAAGTGATGATTTGTTTAGTGAGGAGGATGATGTTGATCTTATTTTGCAGTCTGCGTTGAATAGGGCGCTTGGTGCGTTGGGTAAGGGTGTTGAAATGGGTAATTTTGAGACTGGTATGATGGTGAAGAATTTGGAGGTTGATCAGGCGGTGATTATTGCTGAGAATCTTGGTTATTTTAGTCATGATGATCTTGAAAATTTTTTGAGTGGTAAGGTTGATGAGTCTGATGATAAGTTGATTAGTGATACTAAGATTAGTAATTTGAAGATTGGTTTTATTATTAGTAAGGTTCAGGAGAAGAAACCGAAGCGTGCTGATGCAATAATTTAATTTTTTTTTTGTGGTATACTGTACCATTCTTCACTTCTTATATACACAGATATATATACTTATTATTTGGAAGTGATTAGGCGTTATGAGTGTGTTACCTGATAAGAAACCTGATAATGTTAGTGATAATGCTTGGCGTGTTTTAAAGAATCTTCATGATAAAGGGAATGTGCCGAGTGTTGATACAAGTACGGGTAAAAGTAAGGGTAATGCTACTCCTGGCGTGAAAAATAATTCTTCTTCTAATAATAGTTCTTCAGGTAACACGCGTTCTTCAAGGGGTGGATCAGGTAATAATAAGCGTTCTTCTTCTAGCAGTAAGAATAATTCTAATAATATGCCTGGTCTTACTCCTGAAGCTGCTGCTGTTGCGAGCGCACCTGTTGATACCATTAAGGCGGATGATCCTTATTACACGTTGATTACGAGTAAGAAAACTGTTGATCCTGGTGTGATTGATCCTACGACGGGTAAAAGGATAGGTGGTACGGTTGAGAAAGCTTGGGAGAATGGCGGTAAGCAAACGATAGGTGTTGCTAAGAATATTCGTAATGTTGGTTTGGTTTCTAGTGGTGCGGTTCTTGCGGCGGGTTTTACTGCGCCTGTTCTTTTAGGTGGTATGGCGATAGGTAGCGGTAGTGCTGCGGGTGGTGGCGCTGCTGCTGCTTCTGGTGGTTTTGGTTCTGCTGCGGCTAAGTTTTTGATTGGTACGGGTGCGAGTGTTCTTGCGCCTAAGATTGCTGAGAAGGCTACGACGGAGGTTACTCAGTTCACTAATCCGAATTTGTATAAGGAAATGAAAAAACCTGGTTATAAACAGGCGGATATGTTTGCGAAAAAGAAGATTAGTGAGGATGCAGGTGGTACGGTATCTTGGGGGGATGATATTGTTAATATGCTTCCTGGTGTGAATCAATGGGTTAATAATGATGCGTATAATAAGTATTTTAGGGAGTATTATACTGGTACTCTTGGGTATAATCCGTCTCAAGCGGGTGTTATTGCGGATGCTGCTGCGAGTCAGAATAAGATTGTGGGTATTTGGGATGCTATGGGTACGATTGGTATTGAGTCTGGCGCTGAGATCATGGGGGGCCGTTTGGTTACACGTTTTGCGGGTAATCAAGTTTTGAATGCAGGTACTAAAGCGGCTACTGCTAGTATTGTTACTAAGTCTGCTGCTAAGGGTTTAGCTATCGCGGGTTTTTATGAAGGTTTTTTTGAAACTATGAAGTCTCAGTTAGTGCATGATGATAAGATTACGCCGTTTGAAGTGAATAATTGGAATGTGCCGTTTACTGATTGGGAAGTGCCTGTTCCTGGTGGTTTGGTAATGGGTGGTTTGTATGGTGCGGGTACGGCGAGTTTGATTGGTACGGGTGTTGCGCGTTTTAAGATCACTAGGCCTAAGACTGGTACGGGTTTGTTGACGGCTGCGCGTATTATGGATCCTTTTGAATCGTTTGGTGATTTTTTTGGTGGTGCGTTTAATAAAGGTCGTGGTTTGATGGTGCCTACGTTTAATCCTTCTGTTAGTTCGAGTTCTCAGAGTCAGAGTAAGAGCGGTGGTAAAAATAAGGGTGGTGGTAAGTCTCCTATTCAGAATCCGCTTGAGTGGATGAAAAATAGTGGTATTTTATCTGTTAGTTCGCCTGGTGCTACGAATACTAATACTCCGAGTAATTCTAATGCTACTTCGCCTTCTGAATCTAATAATCCAGATATTACGCCTATTCCTGGCCCTAGTGTTCCTACGTTTACGCCGATTAATATTATTAATGAGAATCCTAGTGAGACTAATACGGAATCACCGAGTGAGTCTGAAACTGAGACTCCATCGAATAATTTTAGTTTTACTCCTGTTCCTACGCCTACTCCTTTTGTACGTACTGCGCCGCCGTTGCTTCCGTTTTGGGGTGGTGGCCCGTCTGGTGGTGGTGGTAAGGCTATGGTTGGTTCTGGTCAGAAGTATATGAATGAGTTGCAGGCTGCTATGAAGGCTTTTAGGAGGATGTTGTAAATATGAGTTTGTTTGATAGGTTTGTTAGGAAGGAAAAGTTTAATCGTAATACGGGTAAATTTGAAGTTACTCAGGTAGGTTTGAATCTTGGTTTTAGTCCTGGTGAAGAAGTTGATCCGTTGAATGAAGCAGTTAAGGATTTTTATGCTGATAAGAAAAAGAAGAAACGTGAGAAGCGTAAGGCTACGGGTGTTAAGATCTTTAATTCTTATATGGATTTGAGTGAGCGTTTTGTTAAGTCTCAGTCTGATCCTAAGAATCCTATGAATCAAATGTTTGGTAATCAGCAAATGGGTTTTCCTAATCCGATGATGCAGAATACGTCTAAAAAGAAGAGTAAACATGGTGGGCGTCGTAAGAAATCTTGGAAGGATTATGAGATGGAGTTAGAACAGTTGCCTTCGTATAAGTTGCGTGAAATTGCGCGTGGTGGTGGTATGCGTGCTGATGTTGCTTCTCAGATTTTGAAGTGGGAGGAAACAGGTAAGCGTATTGCTAATCAGAAACAGAATGTTGGTTATATTCCTTGGTGGGAGAGATAAATGGGTAAACTTAGGTGTTTGAAGCGTGATAATCGTGGTAGTTTGTCTTTTGCTATGATTTTTTTGTTTCTTGCGGTTATGCTTACGACTTTTTTTGCGTTAGCGGTGCCGTTGATGATTAATATTAATTCTCATTTTTTTGAAGCTGGGCAGAGTATTATTGAGTCTGGTATTAGTGATTTTGATATTAGTGATGCTGATGTTGAAGCGGCTATTACTGGTACGATGAGTGATGCTGCTGATTCTACGAGTGATCAGATTAGTATACTTGCTACGTTTTATCAGTATGCGTGGATTATTATTATTGCGGTGGTGGCTTTTGTTATTTTTATTGTTGCGCGTAGTACGGTTGAGGTGAATGGTAGATCCGGATTGGTATGAAGTTAAAAATATGGGTTGATAAAAAATTTTTTGCCGCGTTGCTTGGCCTTAGTTTAGGTTTGTTTTTGAATCTTGTTATGATTGGTACGCTTATTATGGGTGTGTTGAATGGTGGTAGTGTTGTTATTGTGAGTCCGTTTGATGAGTTTCTTCCTGAGGTTTTTATTCTTAGTTTTTTGTTGTTTTTTCAGTTTTTTAGTTTTAAGTCTTATGTTGATTTGTATACGGGGGTGAAAAAAGTTGAGTAATAAATTTGTTTTATTGTTATTTTTTCTGTTGGGTTTAGTTGTTTTTTCTTTTAGTGTTTCTGCGAGTAATGAGATTATTAGGCCTGATGGTTCGGGTGATCTTTGTAATATTCCTTTGGAATCAGGTGATTCATGTCCTGATCATTATAAGAATGTGGATGAGGAAACGGTTAGTTATGCGGATTATGTGAGTAATGATGTTAGTACATATTATACTGATTTGTATTCATTGAGTAATCCTGTTAGGTGTGGTTTATTTGTTGATAACGTTACGGTTTTCGCGGTTCTTAAAAGAAGTAATGGTTGTGGTGGAGATGCTAAGATAACGATTAAATCAGGGGGTACGTTAAATAATTCTTCTGAATTTGTTGGGATCCCAACAGTTTACACTTTATTTTCTTATAAAATGGAAACAAATCCAGTTACAGGAAATGATTGGAATTGGTCTAGTATTGATGATTTACAGGTTGGTATTAGTTTAAAAGGTTGTACTGGAGGAGGCCCGATTATTCCTGGTACTGCGTATTGTTATCAGTTGTATGTTGTGATTAATGCTACGCCGTTAAGTTCTCCTTCAGAGGTTACAGCTAGTGCGCCTGGTGATATTGTTCTTGAGTGGAGTAAGGGTTTGTATGCGGATAGTACGGTGATTGTTAGTAATACGTCTGGTTATCCTAGTAATGTTAGTGATGGTTCTTTGATTTTTAATGATACTGAGGAGTCTTTTACGTGGTCTGGTATGCTTGGTAATACAACGTATTATTTTGGTTTGTTTAGTTATAATTCTTCTTTTGGTGTTTGGTCTGGCCCTGCTATGGTGAATATTACAACGTTGTCTGATACTACGCCGCCGCTTCTTACAGTTGATCATAATGCGAGTAGTGGTTTTGATGTTGATACGGGTTATGTTAATGTGACGGTGAGTGATGATTTCGGTGGTGATGTTGATGTGAATATTACGGTGAATGGTGTTGAGTTTTTTAATGAGAGTGTTCCTGATGGGAATACTTCTTCTACGTTTTCTTTTAATTTGAGTACGAATGGGAGTAATATTATTCGTGTGGTTGCGACGGATGAAGCGGGTAATTCTAATACGAAAACGGTTGTTTTTAGTGTGTATTATGTGAATGTGAGTTTGGTGAATGAGCGGGATGGTAGTGTTTTTGATTGGAGTAATGCGAAAAATAATGGTAATCTTAGTGGTTGTAAGTTAACGATTCCTGGTCGTGATCTTAGTATTGATTTGTTTACTCATGAGAATACGAGTTTTACGTATGTTTCTCCTGATGCTGATATTCTTAGGTTTAATTTGTCTTTTGATAATACAGCGAGTAGTATTATTCGTTCTTTTAGTGTTGATTTACTTGATGCTGAGTCAAATGTTGGTTTAGTGGAGGTTGAACAACAGTTTTACGCGCAGTTGTTGTATGCGAGTACGAGTAAGTCTGTTATTATGAAGAATGTGTTTAGTGATTGTTTTGTGCTTGCGGGTTATTTGGATGATGCGTATGAGAATTATTACAGTTTGCAGGCGGTTACTATTGATATGTTGTATTATTTGTATACGTTTGATAATGGTCATAAGGTTCTTCTTTCGAGTATTGAGGGGAGTCGTGCGAGTAATATTAATGTTGATTTTCTTACGTATCAGAATACGAGTTATGAGTTTAGTATGTTGTCTGATAATGTAGGTGTGTCTAAGGTTACGAATACGACACTTAAGATTTTTTATAAGGATTTGGAAGCGGATAATGAGTATGTTCTTGTGAAGTTGTTTGATGGTGATGATCTTGTTTTTCAGAATTTGGAAACAAGTGATCCTAATGAGTTTACGTTGTATTTTGATTATAGTACGATGAGTCTAGGTAATGATGCGTTGTTGTTATCGGTGAGTAGTAAAAATGAGGATGGTTCTACGGATGTTATTGAGAAACATATTAGTTTGTCTGGTAAGGTTGGTATGCTTGCGGCGGAGGTCGCTGCGATTATTAGCGTGATATTGATCTTATTTGGTTTTACGCTTGCGAGTAGTCGTTTTGTTTTTAATTTCTTTGGTATTATTATTCTTGTTGTGAGTCTTGGTATTACTGCGGTTGCGGTTCAGGAGTGGTATATTACTTTTTTACAGGTGTTGATTGTTATTTTGTTAGTGATCACGTTCTTTATTTATAAACAGGAGAATCCTAAGATTACATGAGAGGTTTGATGAAATATGGGTAAGTTAATGGATAGTTTCGGGATTATTATTATGCTTCAGTTGATCTTTGCTTTTAGTATTACGGGTTTGTTGTATGCGTTACCTGATGATGCGAAGGTTTTTGTTGGTGATTATCAAACGGATCATACGGTTGATCTTGAGAGTGTAAGCGGTGATATGCAGGGTTCTATTGAGCAGCAAATGAATCTTCCTATGCTTGAGTTGGGTGCTTTAGTGTTTTATAGTGGTAATATTGTGATTGATCTGATTATGAGAATGTTGTTTGCGATTCCTGAAATGGCGAGTATTGTTATTAGTAGTGTTTTTTTGTTTGTTGGTATTGATGCGTATTTGGTCGCGCAGATTCAGTTGTTGATGTGGGTTGGTATTAGCGCGTATTTCATGATTGCTATTATTCAGTTTTTGATGAATGTTCGTAGTCAGGGGAGTATGATATAGGATGCTTGAGAGTGTTGTTGAGATTTATACGAGTAATCTAGGTTTAGGTATGGTTGAGATTACAATGATTATTCTTTTTTTGTTTACGTTGATCTTTGCGGTGGCGGATTTTCGTATTGCTTCTATTGTTGCTATTCTTATGTATGCGTCTCATTTTATTATTTTGTATGAGTTGGGCGATAATAATTTTTATAAGCCGTTGATGGCTACTCTTTTAGGTATCGTAATTCTTAT
>Ga0180433_10003110_pt1 | contig 24718 bp, 12 predicted proteins | sample SS_ome_8_FD_132980 | JGI IMG/M metagenome (GOLD analysis project Ga0180433, IMG submission 132980) | Hypersaline lake sediment archaeal communities from the Salton Sea, California, USA - SS_1_D_1 metaG | ecosystem: Environmental > Aquatic > Non-marine Saline and Alkaline > Hypersaline >... | reverse complement strand
GCCATCTGCGCCGCCATCGACGGCCGCAACAAGACCGTCGACCACGCCACCGGCGAGTTCAAGGGCGTGTACGACCGGGTCCAGGAGAGCCTGGCCAAGGAACCTCTGCAACCCACCAAGGCCCCCACCCCGTCACCCCCAGAGCCCGAGCAACCCGCCCAGGCCAGCTTCCCCACCAGGATCGAGCCTTCCCCCGAGGCGCGGATGCGCTTTCTGGAGGCACAGATGCCCGACGAGGCCCAGGCCCTCACCTCAGCCCCCCACGTCCGCCTGGTGCGCGGGTTCGCCGGCACAGGCAAGACCGACGTCCTGATCCTGCGCGCCCACTACCTGCACGAACAGCACCCCCAGCTCGACGTCCTGGTCACCACCTTCAACGATCCATTGTACAAGAACCGCCTTGAGCCGGAGATCGGCGACCTGGGGTCGCGCGTCGACGTGGTCAAGTTCGACACCCTATGCGCCCAGATCTACAAGAAGCGGCACGGGGTGTGGCGCAGCCCCCAGGACACCGGCGGGCTGGTGGCCCGATTGGCCCGCGACCACCCCTTGATCGACGAACTGGGCCGTGACTTTGTCACCGACGAGTTCATCTGGATGAAGGAGACCGGTCGCACCGGCCGTCGGGCGTACGTCGAGCAGGTGCGGGAGGGGCGCGGCAGCGTCAGCGGGCGCACGCTCGGCCGCCCGACGAAAGACCGGATCTTCGACCTGTTCCAGGCGTACCAGCGGGAGCTGGGCGAGCTCCCGGCCTACGACTGGGTCGACCTGCACGAGAAGGCGCTGTGCTACCTGCAGGAGGGCATCCAGCCCGACAGGCGGTACGACGTGATCCTGGTCGACGAGGCCCAGCACTTCGCGCCCACGTGGATGCGCATCGTCACCCGGCTGCTCAAGCCCGGCGGCACGCTGTTCATGTGCGACGACCCATCCCAGAGCGTCTACCGCTTCTACAGTTGGCGGCAGAAGGGCGTCGAGGTGCGCGGCCGCACCCGCTGGCTGCGCGTGCCCTACCGCAACACGCGCCAGATCTTCCAGGCGGCCTACGCCCTGATCGCCGACAACCCCGTCGCCCGGCGGCTGCTGGCCGAGTGCGGCGAGGGAGTGCAGCCCGACCTGGAGGGCGCGACGATGCGCGACGGACCCCGGCCCCAGGTGCACCGCTTCCCGTCGTGGGCCGACGAACGCCGGTTCCTGGTCCAGGAGATCGAGACCCTCGTCCGCGACGCTGGGCTCCTGCCCCACGAGATCGGCATCCTCCACCAGAAGAAACACGTCCACAACCGCTACCGCTCGCTCGTCCCCCGCGGCGTGCAACTGTACGAGATCAAGCGCCAGACGGGGCTCGAATACAAAGTCGTGTTCATCCCCAAGGTCCAGGACCTGTTCGACCGCGCGGCTGGGATCGGCTGGGACGAATACGTGGGCCGCGAGCGGCTGAAATCGTACATGACCATGACCCGGGCGCGGACGCGGCTGTACCTGCTGTACGAGGGCGCGTGGCCCAAGCTCCTGGAGCCCATCCGCCCGCACGTCAACTGGATCGAGCACTGAGGACGGGCCCGCCGACGCCCAACCTGAAACCCTCATCCGTAAGGGCAATTGCATTTATCCTTTAGTCTTCAAGAAGATGGCAAACAGAAGCCTCTTTTGGACAAGATTTACAGGATTCACAAGATTTTTAGCTGAAAATTATCATGTTAATCTTGTTAATCCTGTCCATTGAATATAGATGCGATTGCCCTGCTCATCCGTTGACACCCGCACCCATCCAGTGTATAATGTAGTCACGTAAAGAACCACATTTCAGGGTTGGAGGTGAGTTATGCCCGACGTCGGGGTGAGAGAACTGAAAATTCGCGTCTCAGAGATCCTGCGAGACGTGCGGGAGAACCGCGCGCGCTACACCATCACCTATCGCGGGCGGCCGGTCGGCGTCCTGCTCCCGCTGGAGGAAGCGCCCCACGCCGAGGCGCTGCCCGGCGGCCAGCGAGGGAAGGCGGTCTGGGACGAGCTCAGCGAACTGGGCGAGGAGATTGGGCGCGGGTGGCAGTCGCCCCTGACCGGCGCCGAGTTGCTCTCCCAGATGCGGCGCTAGGTGCGCCGGAGCGGAGGGGACGATGCCTACGACGTACACGGTGGACGCCAGCGTCTTCCTGAACGCCTTCAACCCCTACGAGGGGGGACACGAAGAGAGCCGCCGCCTCCTGGCCCGCATGCAGGACCAGGCCGTGCCCATCATCGCGCCTACGCTCCTGCTGCCCGAGGTAGCTGCGGCCATAGCGCGGGGCCGGGACGACGCCGACCTGGCCCGCCGCTTTGCGGGTAAGCTGCGGCAGCTCCCGCACCTGGTCCTGACGCCGATGGACGAAACCCTGGCCCGGCAGGCGGCCGACGTCGCGGCCCAGCACCGGCTGCGCGCCAGCGTCGCTGTCTACGCCGCCGTCGCCCTGCGCTTCGGCAGCACGCTGGTCACCCTGGACCGGGAACAGCGCGAGCGCGTGGCCGACGTACTCTCCTCGCGCCTGCCAGCGGAGGCGCTGGCGGAGTGGGCGTGATCTCAGATGAAAAACTGGGTTTCCTCAATCACTTCAACTGGTTCGATCTCGCGTCGCTTGGTGTCATAAGGTCAGGGTTTCTGTGCAAACCCATAGGTGATGGGTGGCACCTTGGTTTGCATTTTCCGCTATATTGTGCTACAATATCCATACAAGGGGCCTCGCGGCTTGCCAGAGCCTGAGGCGAGGACCAGCGGTGGTGGGAGTGCCGCGGGGTAGGACCGACTGTTGTGAGCATAACGAGGAGTCGCATAATGACCATCGCAAAAGTGACCCAAAAACACATTCTTGAGGAGCTGGGCGACCTGGAGCCTGAACGGTGGAGCGAGGTGCTCGATTTCATCGGATACTTGAAACATCGTGCAGCCCCGGAGCGGGCGCAAGCTGGCCCACGGGACCTAACCGCCCGCGAACTGTTGCAGTCGGACCTGGTGGGCATGTGGGCCGATCGGGAAGACATTGAAGACAGTCTGTCTTTCGCTCGCCAACTCCGCCAGCAAGCACAGCACCGCCAGAGAGGCAGCGATGATACTGCTTGATACGGACGTTATGGTGGACATCATGCGCCGATACCGCCCTGCTCTGGTGTGGCTGGACTCGTTGGGATCCGATATGATCGGCATCCCGGGTCTGGTTGCAATGGAGCTGTTGCAGGGGTGCCGCGATCGGGATGAGCAGCGGAGGGTGGAGAACTTGCTACGTTCCTACACGTTCTACTGGCCCGGCAAGACGGATTGCGCGAGGGCCTATGATGACTTCGCCGCATACTATCTGGGCCACAGCATCGGTATCCTGGATGCTCTGATCGCCGAAACGGCGGTAGGCTTGGGCGTACAACTTGTTACCTTCAACGAGAAGCACTACAGAGTCGTCAGTGAGCTACAGATGCTCCAGCCGTATCCTCGACGATAGTTCTTCTTGTGAGACGATTAGGGTATCTGTGCGTTCTAACACATCTTTCACGATCCTTTCACTCAACGTGAACGCATCCGCGCTACCATAAGACCGCGACCCTGTCTTGGCCAAGTCAGCCGCCAGCGGGCGCGCTCGGTTGATGAACGGCAGGTCCATACATCTGTGCCGGCACACAGCAGACACTTCGATGACCCAAAGGGCGGCCGAGAATCGCCCTTTTTCTGCATCCACCACGGCCGCCTTCGCCACGAGAATACGATCGCCCGGAGGTCCCTGTGCAGCCCGTCACGCAGCCAAAGAGAGCAGATAGGCCCCACTGCCTGCCCCCAAGAGGCGCCGTGATCGGCGAGCAGCGCGCCTGAAATGTGCGTCTTTGAACGATTGCAGCCGATAACCTCATATCTTTTCCTCTCCAATCAGTCCGATCTTGCACGCTCCGTTTCAAGCGGTCAGGTCTCCCTGTGCAGAACGAGACGGCACCACGATTTGCATTGTCCGCTCGTTGTGCTACAATCTCTATACAAGAACCGTCGTGACTTGCCAGAGCCCGAAACAACAGCCAGGGCGGTGGAAGAATATGACGCTGAATGCCCGACCCTTGCTACGTACGGCGAGTTTTCCTGCACCTGCCCAAAGCTGTGCCCAGAGGCCTCACTGAGTCCAAGGATCTGAATGATGACCGCAATCGCCGAGCTCCACCCTGGCACCCGTCTCTACGACCGCCGCGTGGGCCAGGAACGAAACCTGCACCAGGTGGAGGTCTATGGCTCTGTTGCCTTCCTCAGCTTCCTCGACCCACAGACAGGCACGGTGGATCGCCAGCCCTTCCCCGTGGACGAGATCGAGGCGCGCTTTGAGGTGCTGGAAGCGGGCTTGTCGGCCTTCCGGGCTGATCCAGAAGTGGTCCGATTGATCGCCGAGGCCTATCGCCTCCAGCACGCATATCTCTTCAATCCAATCTTCGCCACCGAGACGTCGCTCATCGACCTCTTGCCCCACCAATTGGCCGCGGTGTATGGGGTCCCACCAACCGACGACGAGCCCCAGGGCCAGCCTGGGATGCTGGATCACCCCCGCCTGCGCTTCCTGCTGGCCGACGACGCCGGCGCCGGCAAGACCATTATGGCCGGCCTCGTCATCCGCGAGATGTTGCTGCGCCGCATAGTCCAGCGGGTGCTCGTCGTCGCCCCGGCCGGCCTGGTGGGCAACTGGGAGGCGGAGCTGCGCCGCCTCTTCGGGCTTCGCTTCCGCATACTTTCAAGCAGCGACGTGTCCGATACCTACAATCCACTGGACGATCCGCGCTGCAGCCTGGCGATCGTCAGCGTCGATACCCTGGCTCGCGACCGGATGCGCACGGCTTGCGAGGCCGCCCATCCCTACGACCTCGTCATCTTTGACGAGGCGCACAAGCTTTCGGCCTGGCGGGAGAGCGATCTGAGTGTAGAGAAGTCGCTCCGCTATCAGGTGGCCGAGATCATCGCCCGCCAGGGGCGTCACCTGCTGCTGATGACCGCGACGCCCCATATGGGAAAGGAGGATCGCTACTTCTTTCTCTGGCGGTTGCTGGAGCCGGATCTGTTCTCGACACCCGACGCCTTGCAGCGGCTCGCCCATTCCCAACGTCAGCGCTACCTCCTGCGGCGGATGAAGGAGGAAATGGTCCGCTTCGATGGCACGGCGATCTATCCGCCCCGCGATAGCAAGACGGTGGAGTATCCCCTGGCACCTGAGGAGCGACAGCTCTATGAGCGGGTGACGCTCTACTGCCAGACCCACTACGACCGGGCGAAGCTGCGCAATCGATCCGCCGCTGGCCTGGCGATGAGCATCCTACAGCGAAGGCTGGCCTCGTCCACGCTGTCCATCTTCCGCTCCTTGCAGCGGCGCGAGCAGAAGCTGGCCGAGGCTCTGCGCGACCTGGAGGTCGGCCTGCTGAGCCAGGAGGAGTGGGAGGCTCGTCAAAGAACCCTGCCCGATGAGGACGTCCGCGATCGGAAGACGGCCGACGAGGAAGAGGTGATCGACGGATTGGAGGAATCGGAGCGGCAGGATGAGGAGATTGTGGCTGCCACCGATGCCGCTACCCTGGAGGAGTTGCGGGCAGAGATCGCTGAGGTCAAAGATCTGGTCCGGCTGGCCCGGGACACCTACGATCTCCGCCGGGAGTCCAAGTTCGAGCGGCTGTGGGAGGCGCTGGAGGCGTATCCCGACACCAAGGTGCTCATCTTCACCGAGTTCCGTGACACGCTGGAGTTCCTGCTGGGGCGCCTGGAGGGCAAGGGCCTGACGGGCCAGATTGTCAGCATCCACGGCGGGATGAACTATCGGGCGCGTGAGGATCAGGTCGCTTTCTTCCGGGACCCAGAGGGCGCTCGCATCATGGTGGCTACCGACGCCGCTGGCGAGGGGATCAACCTCCAGTTCTGCTGGCTGCTGATCAACTACGACATCCCCTGGAACCCGGCTCGCCTGGAGCAGCGGATGGGACGCGTGCACCGGTACAAACAGGAGCACCCAGTATTACTTCTCAACGTCGTGGCCGCGAAGACCTGCGAGGGACGTGTCCTCAAGGTGCTTCTGGATAAGCTGCAGCTCATTCGGGAGGAACTGGGATCGGACAAGGTCTTCGACGTCATCGGAGATCGCTTCAGTCAGCGCTCCCTGCAGGAACTGATCTTCCAGGCCGTGGTCGAGGGGCGGGAGGATGAGACCGTCGCTGAGCTCGATCGCACGCTGACCAGGGAGCAGTTTGAGCACACACTGGATCAGCAGCGCCGCAGAGTGGAGGTTTCCGAAGTGAGGGCCGTGCTGGAGGCCCTCCAGCATCAGCGGGAGATCGCCGAGATGCGGCGCATGATGCCGGCCTACGTGCGACGCTTCTTCGAACTGACCGCGCCGAGGGTGGGCGTGAAAATCCAGGGCGACGTCACGGGTGTCTTCTCCCTTGGTGCCTGTCCCCACAGCGTCCGGCGTGCACTTGCCCCCTATCCTCCGAGCATTCGGGACCGTTTGACCTTTGAACGGGATGCGGCGACCCCCGACTGGGGCCGCGAGGCGCGGGCAATCTATCTGTATCCGGGAGAACTTGTCTTCGAGACAGTGATGGATCTCTTCCTCGGTCAGTATGAACCGGAAGCGATGCGGGGTACGATCTACCTGGACCCGGAGGGCTCCGAGCCCTACGTCTTCTGTCTGGGGAGGGTCAGTTTGTTGCGAGGGCTGCAGCCGCCCGAAGGCGAGCCGGAGGTGGTGGGCGAGCAGATGGTGGGCGTGCGTCTCTACGCCGACGGCCGGATAGAGCAAGCGCCTGCCCATCTCCTGATGACGCTGCTGGAACCGGAAGAGGAGAACGCTGAGGCAGACGATCTTCCCGAGGAGCTGGTAGACCTGGCGACCCGACGCGGCCCGGTGGAGGCCTTCCTGGTGGAAAGTGTGGGACTGCCGATGCTGAAACGTCAGCGCCGCGAGGAAGAGACCCGCCTGCCGGAGCAGCGGCGCAATTTGCGTGTATCTTTCAACTTGCTCAAGGCTGAGTTGATGGGGCAGAGGCGCCTGCTCAAGGAGCGGGTGGAGCGAGGCGTGCCAGCGGCTCAGACGAAGCTGCGCCGGTGCGAGGCTGAACTGGCTGACCTGGACCGCCAACGGCAGGAGGCAGAAGCCGAACTGCTCTCGGCCCTGGAACGGCTCCAGCTAGGACCGGTGAGCCTCTATGCCCAGGCCCTGGTGCTGCCAGTGCCGCCGGAACAGGCCGAGCGCCGTCGCGACGTGCAGTCCGAGAAAATCGCGATGGACCTGGTGCGCCGGCGGGAGGAGGCGGAGGGGAGCGTGGTGGAGGACGTTTCCGACCCGCACTTGAAAAATGGCTTCGACTTGAAGGTGCTGCGGGCCGATGGCTCGATTCGCTACGTGGAAGTGAAAGGGCGCAGCGGCAGGCAGGCCATCGAAATGGAAGCCAACGAGTGGGCTCAGGCTGCCAACCACCGCGACCGCTACTGGCTCTACGTAGTCTATCGCTGCGACACAACGCCTACGCTCTACCAGGTGCCCGATCCCTTTGGCCGTTTGCTGGCTCGTCAGACGGGCGCAGTGCGCATCAAGGCCAGTGACGTCATCGCTGCGTCAGAATCAACCAACAAGGAGAGTGAATGACCCAACGCCGCCTGATCGAACAAGCCTTCCCGTTGAAGAAGGTTTCCGAGGACTCTAGCCACGAGAAGTACGTGCGCCATGGCCACATCAGCACGCTCCACATCTGGCCAGCGCGGCGGCCCTTGGCTGCCTGTCGTGCGGCCCTCATCGCCGCCCTGATGCCCGATCCCGGCGACGAGCGCGGGCGGGCCGAACTGTGCAAGAAGATCGAGTCCATCACCCATTGGGGCACGGAGAACGGCCCGGCGCTGCACTACTTCCGTCGCGAGATCCGCAAGGCCTTCGGCGGGCGCGCCCCCCGCGTGCTGGACCCCTTCGCTGGAGGCGGGGCCATCCCCCTGGAGGCGATGCGACTGGGCTGCGACGTGGTGGCCAACGACTACAACCCCGTCGCCTGGTTCATCCTCAAGTGCACATTGGAGTTTCCGCAGCGACTGGCAGGCAAGACCTGGCCGTTGCCTTCGCCATCCCCCGTCGAGGGGGAGCCGGAGGGGGAGCAGGCCCGGCTGCCATCTCTAGACACAGAGCGCGAGGGCAATCTCGCCGACCACGTCCGGTACTGGGGCGAGTGGGTGCTGGAGCACGCCCGCGAGGAGTTGGTGCCCTACTACCCCACGGTAGACGGCCAGCCGACGGTGGCCTATCTCTGGGCGCGTACGGTCCCCTGCCCAGATCCCAAGTGTGGGGCCGAAGTGCCCCTGCTCAAGACGCTCTGGCTGTGCAAGAAGGCGGAGAAGACCCTGCCGGACACCCCCCAGAACCGCGCACGGCCCGACTTCCTGCGGGTCAAGCGCTATCGGGGTGGCAGAACCAGGGTGGCCATCAACGGCCGTCGCGCCCTGCGCTTGGTGCCAGATCCAGAGGCCCGCCAGGTGAGCTTTGAGATTTGGACACCTGGCCCTGAGGACAAGGTGCCCCCTGGTACAATGTCCAGGGCTAAGTCGCGTTGTCCTATCTGCGGGACACTACTCACCCCTGACTATATCAAGCAGTGCGGCAGTGAGGGCAAGATGGGGGCACGAATGACCGCCGTGGTGATAGACACGGGCAACGGAAAGGAATACCGTCTCCCCACCTCGGAGGAAATTGAGGCGCCGAAACGGGCCACTGAGACCCTACCCGAGGCTGCAGCCCAGATACCCTATGGCCTGCCCACGGAGCCGTTGCCCGGCAAAGAGCGCCATCGTGCTGTTGGTTCTCAACTGCCTGACTATGGCTTCGAGACCTGGGCCAATCTGTTCACCCCTCGTCAACTATTGGCCTTGCTGACTTTCATCAAGTGGACACGTGTTGCCCGTGAGGAGATGTGTCAGCTTGGATGCCCTGAGAGGTGGACTGAGGCAATTGGTGGGTACTTGGCGTTGGTTGTGGATAAGATGGCTGACTACAACTCTTCAATCTGTATATGGCATGTATCCAGGGAGGTAATAGGACATACGTATACACGCTTTGCCCTTCCAATGACCTGGGATTTCGTGGAACTGCCTCTCAGTAACGATGTTGGAGGTGCCTACGGTGCACAACATAGTTGGATAGTTCGCTACTTAGAGCACGCATTATTGGCTACTAGAGGCCTAGAGTCCCATTATCTGGCAGGAAACCGGTCTCCAAAAGTGCTCTGTCAGTCGGCTACCGACCCTCTTGACGGCCCTGTAGATGTTGTAGTCACAGACCCCCCCTACTACGACGCCATTCCCTACGCCGACTTGTCCGACCTCTTTTATGTCTGGCTCCGCCGCACGGTGGGCGATCAGTACTCCGAGCTTTTCGCCAGTCCACTCACTACCAAGGTTGACGAACTGGTGCAACATCACAAGGCTGGCAAGAGGGGGTGCAGGGGCAGAGAAGAGTACGAAGCGGGTATGGCTGCAGCCTTCCATCGTGCATGGAAGGTGTTAGCCCCCGGCGGGCGAATGGTGATCGTCTTTGCCCACAAAGAACCACAGGCCTGGGAGACATTGGCCTCAGCTATGATCCGGGCTGGCTTCACCGTCACCGCATCCTGGCCCATCGACACCGAAATGAGTAACCGCCCACGCGCCCAGGAGAGCGCTGCTCTGGCGTCCTCCATCTGGCTGGTCTGCCGCAAGCGGCCCGAGGGAGCGGGTGTGGGACGCTTCGGGGCTGTGCGCCGAGCGATGCAGGAGCGGATCACCGAGCGGATGTGCTACTTCTGGGACGCAGGCATCAGCGGACCGGACTTCGTCTGGGCCGCTGTCGGGCCGGCACTGGAGTCTTACTCGGCCTACGACGAGGTGCGCCGCCTGGATGGCTCTCCTTTCACCATAAGTGAATTCCTGCGCGAGGTGCACCGGCTGGTGGCCGACTTTGCTCTGGGCCAGATTCTGAAGGGCCGCTCCACCGAGGGGCTGGACGAATGGAGCCGTTACTATCTCATCCACCGCAATCACTTCGGCATGGCACCCGCCCCGGTTGGGAGGTGCATTCTGTTCTCCCAGGGCTACGGGCTCGACCTGGACGATCTGCGCGGGCCACGCGGCTTTCTGGTCAGGGCCAGAGGCAGCGACCTAAGGCTGGCCCGTTGGAACGAGCGCACCCGCGATGACCTGGGAGAGCCACATCCCAGTGGTGGGTTACCGCTGATCGATGCCCTCCATCGATTGATGCACCTGTGGGCGGCGGGGCAGTTGGACGCCGTCAACGATTACGCGGTCGAGAAAGGGCTGCGCCAGAACGACTTGTTCTGGGCGGTGGCACAGGCTGTGCTGGAGATGGCGGTTCCCAAAAGCAAGGAGCAGACGTTGCTCGAGGCACTGGTGCCTTGGGGAAGAGGGAAGGAAGATCCGGCAGCAGCCACACAAGATAGACTATTGTAGAGGCCAATGAGTGACAATGATTTGAAAGGTCAGGCTTTCGTCAAGAGGATCAGCGAAGAGGCCCTGCGCCAGGTCCGCGTTACCCATAGGGAGCGGTTGCTGTATGTCACGGTCGACCTGAGAAATCAGGCCAACGCTGAGGCTAGCGCAACGCGCGAGTATCATGGTCGGTATCTCTTTGAGCTGTTGCAGAACGCCAACGATGCCATCGTCGCGGCCAGGGATAATCAGGAGTGGTCAAAGACAAGCCCCTATCGCGTGCGAATCGAGCTTACGGAATCGGCGTTGATCGTCGCCAACGATGGTGTGCCCTTTCTCGAAAGGGACGTCGACAGTATCTACCGCTGGGGCGAGAGCTCAAAAGATCCCAACAAGTCTATCGGATACAAGGGGATCGGTTTCAAATCGGTGCTGGAGATCACCGAATCGCCCGAGATTTTTTCACAGACTGTTCAATTCCGCTTCGACCGCGAGACCTGCTACAGAGTAGTGCGGGAGATCGTTGGGGAAGAAATTGAACTGAAGCTTCCTGTCACGCGCTTTGTCTTTCCTTACGCGTGTAGCCAGGTGCAGCCAGCGCCGGACGCCGAGCTTGTCCACAGGCTACTATATCAGGAAGGGTTTGCCACTGTCATCAGGCTTCCACTCCAGGTAGATCCAGGCCCAGTTCTGAACCGCATTGATGAGGACCTCAATCCGGTGTTGCTCCTCTTCTTGAACGGAATCGACATGATTGAGGTGTGGATTGAAGGCAAGCGAGAGAGAAGCCTGCACCGCAAAGTCAGAAAGCCCAACAATGACCATCTTGGAAGGGACATCACGCTCTATGAAGGTCAAAGGCCTATATCCCGCTGGCTTCTCTTTGAGGCACCAAAGTCTGAGATAGATGACCGTACCGTCATCAACGAGTTGAAGGATGAAGCCTGGAAGCGCGTCCTGAAGGTTGGTTTTGCCGTTACCTTCCGGCTGGACAAACGAGGAAAACTCCGGGTTAGCACCGATGAGCCAACCAGGCTCTTTGTTTACTTCCCTACGGCGTTGAGCACCGGCCTGCGGTACCGTATACACGGAGACTTCTACATCGACGCTGCCCGCAAACAGGTCGGAGATCGATCTTACAACAAGTGGTTAGGCCGGCAAGTTGCCTCCTTCCTCAGCTCGACCGTGCTGCCGGAGTTGGTCGATCGCTTTCCGAGAGACGAGCGTATTGTCCAGGTATTGGCCCCTTGCGCCGAGGTCGGTGGTTTTGCAGCCTTTCTGCAAGGAGCGATTCTCAACGAGCTGAGGACCTGCGCTTTTGTCCCTGACATTGAAGGCAGGGACAGACGGCCGGATCGTATTATGCTCGCGCCCGATGGTGCTGCTGTCGACCTGACCACTTTTCATCGATTCTTCCGTCCTGCCACATTGACGCGACAGCATCATTATCGGCGCTTCCCGCTCCCTGCGCTGGATCGGGACCCGCAGGCCGCGGAATTCCTGGTTCGACTGGGAGCGAGGAGACTGAAATTCGACGATGTCTTCAGGCTATTCGACGGCAGAAACCTCGTCGCCCAAGCAAGGAACTATCCCGTGCTGTATCGCTTTCTTCGGAAATGGCGCGAACAGGTCGACCCGGGGCGGCGGGAGCAGTTCTCTTCAGTTCTGAGTCGCTCGCGCTGCGTGGTTGTCGACGACGGTACCTGGATCACTCCTCACGACCGCCTGTACCATGCCAAGCTCCGCCAGGAGACGCCGACTATGCCCCGGGCCGTCCGCGCCCATGTAGTCCACCCATTGGCCTACGATCCTGAGGGGCGCGCAGGCCCGACGCACAAGCTTCTAAGCACACTCAGTCCTCCCATCCGAGACTATGATGCCCCGGATATCATTGTCAACGCCATTGTTCCCCTGTTTGAGGAAGGTCGATTCCCTCGACTGTCACTAGAGGAGCGGGCCGAGGTCTACCGATACTTGTACGGGTACTGGCAGACGCGTCGCGGTGCAGGTGACCCGGATGTCGAGCGAGCCAAGGGGCAGGTGCAAGTCCCGGCGCGACCTATCACCAACCGTCGTCGAGACGCTTGGCGACCAGCCACCCAGGTCTATCTATCGAGTGTCTGGAGTGGCGACGACCGCCTAGAGAAGCTATATGATGGTTTCGAGGATGTTGTCTTTCTCTACGAAGTCCGCGGATTGGATGTTCCACCAGAAGAACGGAGATCGTGGGCCCGATTCTGGACGTGGCTGGGGGTGGCGGTTGCACCTCGGCTAATCACTTTCGAAATCCCAACTTCACAGCTTTGGAAGCATCAATGGCCTAGAGTTCGGCATAATCACCCACATGCCGGCACGAGAGCCTGGTTTGAGTACCTCACGCAGATTAGGGATAGCCATTCGGAGTGTACCAGACATGGCCCTGGGTACAGACGATTGCGGTGCTCTGTAGCGCTTGAGGGTTTTGCTGAACTCATAGAGCATCATCGGGTAGACCGATTGATCCTTTTGTACGATCTCCTGGCAGAGAACTGGAACCATCTCAAACGCCAGGGCATTCCCAGGGCAGAGGTCCACTGCTACAGAAAAGACTGCCCGAAGTACTTACGCTCAGAGGAGGTCCAATCCTTCTTTGAGTTCCTGCTGCATAAGGCTGATTGGATTCCCGCTCAGACGTACGTGGATGGCGAAGTGGAGTTCGAACTCTACAGACCGAGCCACTGTTGGTTTGTGTCTGCTGCTGAGAATCCACGGATTCGAAACCTTCTCCCGGCTCCTCCGGCCCGGTATACCAAACTTGAGTATCGCCAGTTCTGCCGTGATATCGGTATGCGCTTCGTGGAGGAAGCCCAGATTGACGATCTAATCGACTTGCTGAGAGCCCTCCCAGAACAATATCCAGATCCCAATATTGCTGTTTCATCGGGCCATCGGAAGTTTCCTAAGGCTCTGGTCACATTGTCGCGTTGGGTGATTGAGCGCATCAACAACCTGTTGGTACAAGATGGCGCCGCTGCGCCTCAGTTGAAGGGAGGTATCCCCCTTGTAGCCGAAGAGGGCGACACGTTGCGCTATGTATATCCACCCGATCCCGTGTTTTTCGCTGACGATCGGTATCATACCACACGCTGGCGGGGCCGGTTGCCCTTTGCCTCCCTGGACAAGAATTGGGGGAATGTAGCCGAGTATCTAGATATCAGGCCTATCTCAAAGTATGTCAAGGAGAGCTGTGTACCTGGGACCGTACTTGAAGCGAAGAGTGACCGCCTCGAGCATCGTTTCAAGGTTGCGCGCCCGTATATGCTCGCCGTCGTTCGAGATCAGCGGGAATCGGAACTGCAAGATGTTGCGCGGTACCTCTCCAATCTGCGGATTAGGGTCGTAGACGACTTGGTTGTCCATCGTCGTCTGACAATCCCCCCGGAAAAACTGCTGGTAGACGATGAGGCGAGAGTCTACCTGGAAGAGACAACCGGCATGCGCGTTGGGTCCGCTGGCCGTGCGCCGCGAGAGGGCGTGCTATATGTACGGAAGGGATACGAGGAGAACTATGACTTGATAGCAGGCCCGATCGCTGAATTTGTCCGCATTCTTGGCTTGGCTGATGCGTTTGTGATCCTCTTGGATCGCGGTGGAAAGGATGGCCGGATGCGCTATCTGAGGACGCGCGGTCTGGAGGATCAGGATGTGGAAGAGATGCGGGATATACTGTCTCACTTGGGCGTTTGGGAGGAACTTGAGCACGAAGAGGAGCAAGAGTCAAGTCTGAGCCGGCATCTCATCAACCAGATTGGCGAGTTGGGAGAGGATGAGCAGGAGGGCGGGTCTGAGCCTGAGGATTCTGGGTCTGGCTCCGAGACGGAAGAACCCGTTGCACCAGGGGGTGAGCAAATCGTGCCGGAGCCAATCGAGTTTCCGTCCCTTGATCTATCAACAGTGCGCTTCGTGCCGGTAGATCGAGAAGACGGAGTCTTGCCAGCCGAGCCCGAGGGCCGTGGGCGTAGCGGCGGTGGCGGAGGCAAGCGTGATTGGGAGCGAGATCAACGTTTACGAGAAGCCTATGGGGAACGGGGGGAGTACCTGGTCAAGGTGTGGGAACTAAGGCGCCTGCGCAGCCTAGGCCTGGACCGTCCAGATGAATTCGTGCGCTGGTTGCGCGAAGAGGGAAATGAGACGGCCGACCACGACTTAGAGTCGAAAGATCGGATTGATGGAAAGTGGGTCGACATCGTGATTGAGGTGAAGGCGACGCCAGCGCTTGATTTTCGCTTCCATATGTCCAAGCAAGAGCTTATCTGTGCCCGGCGCGAGCGGGAGCGGTACCGGCTCTATCGGGTGATTGATGTTGCATCCGCTTCCCCAGAGATCTACGCTTTCGAGAATCCTTACATGCTTTGGGAGGGGGGAAAAGCGATAATCGAGCCACGCGATACGTACGTGACGTTGCCAGATCCCCGGAGGAAAAGCGGGAGTTGGCCAGAGACAGGAGATGAGTGATGACGGTTTCTGCTTGGCACCAGATTTGTACTCTACGTGAAGACGTTCGCACGGGCCGACTGACCCTGGACGAGTTCGCCGCCGACCTGAACGGCGTGCGCACCGGCGAGTCACCGCCGGTCTACCGCGAGGCGCAGATGTTCTTCTCCCGCACCTACCCGACCTACCGCATGAAGCAACTGGTGCGGGATGTCCTCCTGCGCCTGGCCGGGGAGGGTGGTAAGCCGGTCCAGCAGCTCCAGGTGGCCTACGGAGGCGGCAAGACCCACACCCTTATCACGCTGCTGCACCTGGCCGAGCAGGGGCAGAGCCTGGCCGACCACCGCACGGTGAAGGAGTTCGTCACGTTCACCGGGCTGACCCAGCCACCCCGCGCGCGGGTCGCCCTGCTGCCCTTCGACAAGTTCGACGTCAAGAAGGGGCTGGAGGTCTATGGCCCGGATGGAAGCATCCGCCGCGTCCGCACCCCCTGGGGGGCGCTGGCCCACCAGTTGGCAGGCGATACGGGCTTTGCCCGCCTCAAGAGCCACGACGAGGACCTGGCTGTCCCGGCCGAGCCGCTCCTGGTGGATCTGCTGCGGGCGCCGCTGGAAGAGAGACTGGGGGCGTTGGTGCTGGTGGACGAGGCCGTCTGGTACTACCGCAACCTGGTACTCTCCAACCCACGCTTCTTTGGCGCGCTCAAGGACTTCTACCAGGTGCTGACCCAGGCAGTGGTCAAGGTCGAGCGCGCTGCGCTGGTCGCCGGCCTGATCGCCTCCAAGGTCGAGGCCAACGATCAAACCGGCATCCAGTGCCTGGGAGCGCTGGAGGACATCTTCGGGCGCATCGCGGAGCCGGTGGAGCCGGTGACGCGCGAGGACGTGGCCGAGGTGCTGCGCCGCCGCCTGTTCGAGATGGTGGCGGGCGAGGCTGAGCGCCAGCCTGTCATCGATGCAGCGATGGCCGCCATGCAGCGGCTGCCCGTACGGGATGCTCAGCGGGACCAGGCTGCTTACGCCCGGATGATGGCCAGCTACCCCTTCCACCCTGACCTGATTGAGGTCCTGTACCAGAAATGGACGCAGTATGACCAGTTCCAGCGCACGCGCGGCGCGCTGCGCCTGCTGGCTTACGCCCTACGCGAGACGGCAGGCCACGATCCATCTCCCCTCGTCGGCCCCTGGGCCTTGTTGAGTGTGGACAGCCCTTCTCTTTCTCCCGCGTTGAACGAACTCATCCCCATCTGCCAGGATCGTGGGAAGTGGGGACCGATCCTGACCGGCGAACTGGAGAAAGCCAGGGAGGTGCAGGGTGGCCTGCCGACCCTGCGCCACCGGGAGATCGAGCAGGCTGTGGTCGCCACCTTCCTCCACTCCCACCCGCCGGGCCAACGGGCGGCGCCCTCTGAACTGCTGGCTTTGCTGGCCCACCCCGGCGTGGATCCAGCCGCGCTGGAGGAGGGGCTGCGCAAGTGGCGGGCCCTCTCGTGGTTCCTGGTGGAAAACCCGGAGATTTGGCGGCTGAGCACCCATCCCAACCTCAACCACATCCACGTCCGGGCGATGGAGCACCTGAATGAGTCGGACGTAGACGCGGAACTCCGCCGCCGCATTCGCGGCGTGCCGGCACTGCGGGAGGCGGACCCGGGTGGGGAGGTGCACTTGCTCCCCAACACGCCGGCCGACGTATCCGACAGCTTCAAACTGCATTACCTGATCCTGGGGCCGGAGTGCGCCGTAGAGCCGGGGAAGCCGCTGCCTGCTGAGGTGGAAGCGTACTTTGACCAGGTGACCGGGCCGCAGAACCCGCGCGTCTACCGCAACAACGTCGTTGCTCTGGTGCCGGAGGCTGCGCCTCTGGCCGGGCTGCGGGAACAGGTGCGGCGCTGGTTGGGCTGGGATCGGGTGGAGCGGGTCGAAGAGTACCGCAAGGCGCTCACCGAGTACCAGAAGCGGGAACTGCCGCGGTGCAAGCAGGAGACGACCAACAATCTCCCTGAAGCCGTGGTTGGGACGTACAACTTGCTCGTGGCTGTGGACGAGGCGGGAGAGGTGCGTATGCAAACCCTGCGCCGCAGGGAAGGTACTGCCTTCGACCGCATCAAGGCCACTCTCTCGGAGGAGGAACGCATCCTCCTGACCACGCTGGACCCTGACCTGCTCTTGCCCGGCAGCTACCTGGATCTCTGGGGACCTGCAGAGGAGAGCAAGCGCGTGGAGAGCTTGATGGCCGCTTTCGGCCAGTTCGCCCGCCTGCCTCGTCTCCTGCGCCCCGAGGCCCTGTATGACTCGCTGCGACGAGGGGTTCGGGAGGGAAAGATCATATTGCGGCTGGTGCGAGGCGATGGGTCCGTTCGCACCTTCTGGCGCATCCCGCCTGATGAGACCACCCTGATGCGGCGGGATATGGAGGTGCAACCTGCGCGCCAGGCCACGCTGCACAACCTGGATTCCGACCTGCTCAAGCCGGGCGAGCTCGACGACCTTTGGCCTGCGCCCGACGGGCCGGTGTCTCTCCGAGCCTGGCGCGAGTACTTTGACGGGCAACGAGCCCCGCGCCTGCGGACCCCCCAGGTGCTGGATGACGCCGTGCGCGCCGCTGCACGCAGGGATCTGTTGATGGTCAGGATTGGACAGGCCGCTTACTTCAGAGAGCCTCTACCCGAAGGTCCATTGCCGGGCGAATTGGAACTGCTGCCCCCTCCAGAGCCCGTCCGCGGTCCCGACCTGATCCCCCAGGCGCTGTCCGATGCGTGGCAGGACGGGGGGACAACGGCCCACGCGCTGGCCCAGGCCCTGGCGGGCCGGCGTGAATACCCCGTTCCTTGGGTCTTGTTGCAGGAGGGAGTGGACGAAGCGCTGCGACTGCATCTCTTTCAGCGTACTCCAGAAAGTGGGCCTTGGCCGTGCTCCCCGGCTGCCGCCGACGAGACCGTCTTCCGGGTGGTTGAAGAGGTTCGCTTGACAGCGGATACCGTGGTGGCCGCTCTCCCGTACGCCGGTACGCCGGCTCCGTCGCTGCGGGCGGTGAAGGAGGCAGTCGAGACGTACATCCTGGGCCAGTCGGTCCCGGAGGGGCGATTCCTGAGCGCCGTCCAAAGCGCGCTGGACCGCGGCCTTCTGCAGGTTGAGCAGCCGCACGCCCCGCTTTCCCTGGCGACGAGGATCCGCCAGCCCACCCGGGCGCTGATGGCAGAGACCACGTTGGGTCCGGCGGAACTGCAGACCCTGGCGGAGGCCGCCGAAGACCTGCTTGCTACTGCGCCAGCGCTGGACTTCACCTTTCGCGTCGTCCTCACTGCAGAGGGAGAGCTGACGGAAGAAGAGATCCTGGACCGTCTCAACGACGTGCTTGCGGGGGTCAAGACCGATTGGCGATTTGAGAGTTCCTGAGGTGAGGTAGCCGATTGAGCAGAAATGCAGCATACTGAGATAAAAGTGCGTCATTGTCACCCAGGAGTACGCAGTGATGTCAGATAGGCGTGATGTTATCAACCGGGCCATTTCGGCAGGAAGCATAGTACGGATCGTGTATAGGGACTACCATGGTCAAGTGACCGAACGGAACATTGAGCCTTTGGAATGGGTTACCCATGATCGGATCCGCGCTTTGTGCCACCTGCGCGGGGAGGAGCGCCATTTCCGCGTCGACAGAATCGTGGACTGTGCGTTGGTGAACGCTGCTGAAGAACAACACACGTATCCGACCGGGGAAGCATCGGGGCAGGCCAGCCAAAGTGAAATCCCTCAACCAGTGGTCTGCAAGATTGGACGAACGGGTACTCAGAAAAAGCCTGCCAAGACCTCGGAGAAACGTGGCAATCAGCTTTTTACCGAGGTGGGAACTGCGGATCAGTGGTCAAGATTGGTCAAATACTATGTCGAATGCCTGGTCCGCGAGAATCACCAGCAGTACATCATTGAGAACAAGTCTGGAGCTCGTTTCTTCTTTCCAACCAAACCAGAAACGGCACGAGAATTTCTGGAAGGCAAAGTAGTTTTTGAGTTTCCAGCGGGTCAACTAGGCCACCCAACACCTGTGGCCAGATTCGCAAATCAAGATGCGAACCGGCGAGGCCAACACTTGTGCCTGGGCTACCCGGTTCTGGTGTTGAGTCGGAACGAGATAGCCCCTCTCATTTTTGCCCCGGTGGATTCTCAAGAATCGAATGGCAAGCTGCGCCTGCAGGCCCAGGATCCCGAACCCAGCTACGCGGTTTTTAAGAATCAGGGGCTCGACGCGGAAGAGATCGAAGCACTGTTGACAGCTTATGCTGCCATTGGTTCAGAACGCGGTCAGTTTCAGGTGGAGGCTTGGGAGAACTTCCTCGTTGATCAGATCTCACAGGGCACAGGTGATATGCCTCATCGGCAACCTTGGAATGGAAGTGCTCCGTTTCTACTCGATCCGGGCACTCTGTGTGATGCGCCGTGCCTGTTCTGGGTCAGGGACAACATAGCAACCAGAAATCTGATCACAGAGTTGCGCGAGCTATCGGCGCCCGGTATGTGGGAGTCAGCGCCGAAGGCGCTCAGGGAGTTGTTGAGCAGCGTTCCAGACAAGGAATATCCAGATGCTCCTGCGTCTAGGGACGATCACAACGTCTATGTGGCCGAGGCCAATGATCATCAGCGACAGGCCATAGCAGCGGCGTGGGGCAGAAGAGTGACCGTGGTGACAGGGCCACCCGGTACAGGTAAGTCCCAAATGGTCTTGAACCTTATTGCCCGGGCTGTCCTGGATGATCGGTCAGTTTTGTTCGCCAGCCGGAACAACAAGGCGGTTGACGTCGTGATGGACAGGCTCAAGAACGAAATCAGCTTCCCTGGAGCGGTCAGGACGGGTAATACAAGCAATCGCCAGAAGGCTGCCGAGGATATGGCAGTAGCGTTGGATCGTATATCTATAGCAGGTAAGCCACCTTCAGTTGCACCTCTACGCGAGCAGTACCTCGAACTCAAAAAACAATTGGCCGACGCTGCGAAAACGCTCCATCAAGTGCGCGAGCTGGAAGGCCTCCTGGACTCCCATCTCGCGGAACACAATGACCTGGTCGCGTTGCTTCCCAGGCCCGTTGCTGAGGCTGCCCAATCGCACCCTCCGAAATACCAGCGTGAAGAAATACGTCACCTCCAGACGGTCATCTCCAGTCTTCTCACAACCGCCCTCAAGACGAGACATGAGGCAGCAAGGCTTGAGGGCGACGTAGTGAAAATCGTTAAGCAGAATCACCTGGGTTGTCCCATCCTTGACGCTCTGGGGCGGTTTGAAGATCAGTGGGGATCATTCGGCGGCGGGTTCTTAGACCCCCGTGAGTTTGATACACTTGAGGCCATACAGGACTACGTGCGGACCTGGTTGATGTTGCTGCCAGCGCTCGAAGCCCAGGGGCAAATCATGCGACTAGCTCAACTGACGAGACAGTTGAGCTCGTCCTATTCGCAGTGTCAGTCGGAATTGCCCGTCGAACTCCAGGATCAAGTCGAAATAGTCGCATCCAGGGTCGAGACCCGTGCTCTTGATTCCTTCGTCGCGGAGGCGAGAAGCCTCTGCGAACGCAGCGCAGCCATCGCACGCGGCGACCTGTCACTATGGGAGAAACTGCTTGCCTGGGTAGGCTTGAAAGATCCTGTGCGGGAGATTGGTGAGCGATTTATGGCCCTGAGAAGTGCTTTGGGGCTCGATTGGAGGCCTTCGACCTCACGCAAAAGTCCGAAACTTGCCCGTGTTGTCACAGCGTGCTATCAACTGGCGGTGTTCTCGGTTGTGTGCCAGCTCAAGAGTCGCGTATACGACACCCGCAGCGCGTTAAATGAGAGGCAGCAGAGATTGGAGGAAATCACAGCTAGCCTGCCGCCTGCGCTTGTAGAGCATGTCGGCAAAGTTGATATCCCACATGAAGGGGTGGACACTCTTGGTAAAGCGATGAGCGCTATCCTGGACCGCACTGATGCGCTGATTACGCAACGTGACCAACTGGCTGCGCGCGTGAACGCCAAGCTGGATGCCAATGACGACGTACTGCAAACGCTCAGAGAGTTCAAGGCGACACCTGCTGGCAGGGACAAGTACTTGTGGACGCTGAGAGTACCCATCAAGCTCCCGGTGATCATCTCTCATCTAGACAAGTGGCGCCACCTGGTGTCCCTGTGGGAAACCAGTCAAGCTATTCGTCATCTGGAAAGACAGAAGGAGACTCTCCCCGCTGAGCGCGAAGCACTGGCCAGAGTCAGAGACCTGCAGGACAGGCAATTTGAACTGGGCGCAAAGATGATCACAGCTCGATGGATGGAGCGGGTCAAGGGTCTAGATACTCAGACATTCCAGAAAGCCCGTGACTATGTGTCCGCGGTTCAGCAGTTGTCTCAAGGATATGTGCCTCACTATGCAGACTTGAAGTCGGCAGAAGAAGCAAATCTGCCAGCAGCCCTGGAGATATTCCCGGTATGGGCCACCACAAACCTATCGGCCAGGACCAACCTCCCCTTGTCACCGAAGTTGTTTGATATCGTCGTCATCGACGAGGCCTCGCAGTGCGATGTTCCTTCAGCGCTTCCCCTCCTGTATCGTGCAAAGCACCTGGTGATCATTGGTGATCCTAACCAGCTTAAGCACGTCGCCACACTCCACGAGCCTTCTGACCTGGAGGCTGCCTCCAGGTTCGGCGTCGCTCCCGATGCTTATCTCTACAATGCGCACTCCTTGTTTGACATTGCCCAACGAAGCGTCGCGCAGCAGCCAGGGACCATCCTGCTGCGGGAACACTATCGATCCCATGCACAAATCATCGGTTTCTCGAACGAGGAGTTCTACGATCGACTGTTGCTGCTGCGCACCGATATGGAGCGGCGTGGTGTACCACCTGACTTCTTAAGGGATGGCGGCGGTGCGTTCTGGCTCCACGCCGATGGCAGAGCGGAACATCCATCGGGAGGTAGCGCCTTCAATCTGGCCGAACTGAAAGTACTTCAAGAACTGGTGCCTCGCCTTTTGGAGCGCCTCGCCCAATACGAGACAGGCGATTTCAAGTTCACCTTGGGGATCGTGACGCCCTATCGAGAACAAGCGAATCGGATTCAGGGTTGGGTGTCGCAGAGGTATGGTGATAAAAGCCAGATATTGGTGGGAACAGCCCATACCTTCCAGGGTGACGAGCGGGATATCGTCATTTTCTCGCCAGTTCTCGGGCCAGGATTGTCGGAAGGAAGCTTGAATTGGTTAGACCGCACAAAGAATTTGCTTAACGTGGCGATCACCCGCGCCCGTCTTCAGCTCATCGTTCTTGGCAATTGGGATTACTGCCACGGATTGCCCCCATCCAACGTGTACCGTCGTCTGGCCAGCTACTTGGGCGATCAGATGGTGAGGGACCCTAACCAACTCGCCGTGTTGGGTGGTGAGCCCCCGTTCGAGGTCATCGGCACTCGAGTCGATGGAAGCAAACCTCAACACAATCGTATCACTCTGAGACGCTTCGTCACATCTTGCATGCAATTCGTCTGGTGGGTCGACCGCTACCTCTACGATCACGTCTTTGATCTTCTGTGGGATGTTTTCCAACAGCCGGGTGTTGACATCCGTGACGTGCGGCTCCTGACTTCTGCAGAGCAGGTTCAAGCAAGTGAATCCCAGGGTCCGAAAATACATAGGGATAAGGCCGAAGCGCTTCAACGCGAGCTTCACCGGAGAGGAGTTAATTTCGAGATCAGGTTCTTGCCAAAGAATGAATTGCCCCACGACCGGTTCCTCTACAGTCGTGGTAAGTCTATCAACATGCCACCGTTTGGTGGTGCATATGGCGACCACAAGCACGTGAGCGAATACACTCAATCAGCGACTGAACCCGCATTCTTTGAGCAGTATTGGGCACAAGCCAAAGCAGGTAGGGGGCCACGCGCAGTCGCTTGAGGAGGACAGCTCCATAGATTTCGCAGAGTGCCGGAATCCCTGACGTGCGACGAAGAGTTGTTTCCACAGCAGGAGGAGCAGACAAATGCCCAACGACAATACGCTCAAACAGTTGATCCACGACAACTACCCCTTCCCCATCAGCCACGCCTACACCTACCTCGAGACCCGCGTCGACCCTGGTGACCGCTACCAGGCCCTCCTCGCCTGCTTCGAGGTCACGCTCAAGACCGTTACCGCCATCGCCCTGGCCAACTTCACGCGCGATGTGCAGGACGACCCCACGCTGGGCGACGCCGACCTGGGCTACGGGGTGCTCAATACGGCGATGGTCGAGACAGCGGCGTACGTGCTAGAGAAGGTATGATGGTGTATAATCGTGATACGTGAAGCGTGAAACGTAAGAGAGGGAGAGAACCTATGCGTATTCGCGAGATTGTGTTCAAGGATTTCCGTTGTTTCCGGGGCGAACGGCGGATATCGTTTGTGGACCCCGCAACCGACACCGTGCGTCCAGTGACCGTTTTGGCCGGTTCCAATGGCAGTGGGAAAACGACTGTCTTAGATTCCATTGAGGCGCTATTGGCTTTCTTCTTGGATCCACACAGCCCTCGCGACTTGATCTATGAAACACAGTGGAGTGGATCGATTGGTCTGGTCGTGGAGTTTTCCCCTGACGATCTCCCCCCTTCAGATAGACCTGGCGGTGTTTTCGACGGAAGGAAGCCAGAGGTTGTGACCGTCTTTGCGGGGCGAAAAGATATGGCTCTGGACTATGAGCAATCTAGGGCTGTCGGTAGTTTTGTTAGGGAAGGAGCCCCGGAGGGAAATTGGATTGCAACTCAGCATGAATCATCTTTGGCCCAGGCAATACGGCGGGCAGTTTCGCGGGAACATCGCAAAGAGGCTGCTGTGGGCGGTGGTCTGCTCTACTTCCCTCACGACCGCCGGTTGGCGGTGACGCGCGGCGGGCCGATTGAATCCCCACCGGAGAAATGGGAATGGTTGTTTCGCTTTTCCCCCAGCGACAAGTGGCAAGGGAGCCTGGAACACCTGTGGGTCTGGCAAAACTACCTGGATCTGGAAGAGGACTTGCAGGAGCGCCAGAATCTGGTTCCTTTCGTCGAGAGCGTCGAAACAGTTCTGGGGCAGGACCGCCGCATCACCATCTCAAAGGGACGGGTACAGGTACCTGTGGGCTGGGATCAAGAGGGCGAGCGTCCGCAGGTCCGTCTCGATCAACTCCCATCCGGCGAACAGCAGGTGCTCTTGCTCTTTGGTGAACTGGCCCGGCGGCGGCGCAGGGGTGCGGTAATTATGATTGACGAGATCGAGAATAGCCTGCACCCTACGTTACAGCGGTTGGTCATGTGGAACCTGCATCGCATCGCCCGCGAGTGGGATGCCCAGGTGATCGTGGCCACCCACTCGCTGGAAGTCATCAACACCGTGCGAGGCGGGGCCTTCATCAACCTGGATTACCCTGAGGATCGGCCTGACCTGCCGGTCGCTGAGCAGGACGAGAAGTAGGCGCCATGATGACCTACCCGACACCGGGTGAGATTGAGGTCAAGTGGCGTGCCTCGAGAACTGGTGTGTGTGTCCTGGTAGAGGGTGAGACGGAGTTGGAGGATGCCTGGTTTTACAACATATGGTTCGGCAGTCGCGCCAGAGAGATCACCTTCTTTCCGCAGGATGGTTGGGAGCAGGTGTTGGTTGCTGTGAAGGATCTGCGCTCCCGGTTGGGGCCCACGTGCGTCTATGGGATCGTTGATCGCGACTTTGAAGGGCAGCCAGACTACCCACCTGTACCTGACGATGGTGTCCTGCGCACGCCCAAGTACACGCTGGAAAACTACCTGCTTGATCCCGAGTGTTGGTTCAAGTATGTGC
>Ga0180433_10003109_pt1 | contig 24719 bp, 28 predicted proteins | sample SS_ome_8_FD_132980 | JGI IMG/M metagenome (GOLD analysis project Ga0180433, IMG submission 132980) | Hypersaline lake sediment archaeal communities from the Salton Sea, California, USA - SS_1_D_1 metaG | ecosystem: Environmental > Aquatic > Non-marine Saline and Alkaline > Hypersaline >... | reverse complement strand
CACCAGTTGTTCCAATATTTGTGCCACCACTGATTGTAGTTGCACCAAGTACTGGGGTTGCTATCCCGGCATCTGTTGGGAATGTAGATGCTGCGGCACCAGTTACACGAAGATCCAATGAATTTGCACCAGCTGTTATCGACATAGAACCATCACCGGATACTATGCTGGCAAATGCGGGCGCTGCTCCAGTAGCAGCTATGATTACCTGTCCATCGGTTCCGGCATTTGATTGAACAACGCCTGCTGCGGTATTAAACAATACGCCTTCGGTCGTTAAATCACCAATTGTAAGATTACCTGTTGTAACCGTTAAGCCTGTGCCGGCTGTGATAGTTGTGCCTGCATTAACAAATGTTGTTGATGTTACTGAATCAAATGATGAAGCACCTGCACCAATTGATGTCCATGTTGAAACATTTGCAACCACTTCCAGTAACATGTAAATATCGTTACCAGTCTGGTCAATCCATATTGTTCCGACTTCTGCACGGTCTGACGTTGTTGGAGCTCGATTAACAACTATCGGTTCCGGATATACATCTACGAAAGGTGAATTAACACCAACAGCTCGAACAGTACCTATTCTATTTATTGCCATTACTACTCTCCTAAATTAATTGCTTCTTACTACGATTTCACACTAATATGGATTTAAAAAGATTAACTAGACTTTTTACAAGATTGGTCTAGACTTTATCAAGGGAATTAATTATGAAAAGCGAATCACGCAAGAAATACGGCTTAAAGCAGATGAATATTGAAATTCCTGAGTCAGTACTATCTGAAATACGCGCATGTGCAGCAAAGCGAAATATTCCAATGAGGACATGGATTTTGCGACAGATCGCCAGGGGACTACAAAGAGAGCGAATATGATAAATTCTGCAATTAACTTTCTTCTTTTATCTCTTTGCGCATCTTATTAAACCGCCCACGAATTTGGCCCTCTCTATAACCATTATTTTTCAAGACACGTTTAATGCGATTTAATTCCTTGGTATTTTTTTTCTTCATTGCTTTTTTAATAAGCGGCTCAGCGCTAAAAAGACTCATACTTTTAGATATAGGGACAGCGCCTGCACCAGATGCAACAAATGGAGCAATGCCTTTTTCTGTTATATTTCGCACAGTAAATGGAAGCATGCTTTCTAAAACATCTCGAGCACGGGATAAAATATTTTCAAGTGATCCAAATTCAGTCCCTTTCCATGGAACTAAACGTCCACTTTTATATGTGGCTTGAGCTGGATATGGCATGCCGCTTAACTGCGGACTTCCTCCGATTATCTGTTTGCCGACTATTTGAATGAGTGGACTAGCCTTGCTAAATAAAGTCTTTACAAAATCAGTACGATATCCGCCCAACTCAAGTGCTTGTTTACCTACATGGACATACAGTTTTCTATTTTTTTCATCTCTGCCAGGATTATAAATTTTACCAGCAATTTTCATTGGTATATCTGGAAGCGCCCAATGGTACCACCTAGTCGGGTCATCCTCCATGATTCCATTTAATGCTTTATTTATGTCCCATCTAATTCCAGCTGGTGAAGCATCTGGATCAATATTTGTAAATCCGCTAGATAACGTTCGCATTAATGCTGTAATCGCAGCCATTGAAACTCCGTATTGTCGCCAATATTTTCGAGATAGTTCACCCCGAAGACCAGGATCAAAAGCTTCCGCAGCTTGTCGTATAGCCGACGTAGTCCAATCAGGATATCCAATCATACGACGAATAATCTTCATGGTTTTTGGGTTGTTTAGCCATTTCATGGTTTCCCATTTTTGGCCGCCATAAATATTGTTTACGTGTTTAGCCACGTCTTTTTTTATTTGTTTAATTTCTGCAGCATCTGGCGGAGTACCTGCAGCAACTCTATCTTTTATTACATTATCAGCAATTTCACGCCATGTTGTTAACTTTAAATACGGGTGGAACTCATCAAACAAAAAGCTCATCCCTCGTTTTATATTTTTAGACGCAGCATCCCACCCTTTATTTTCTAATTGAGCAAGGCCTTTATCTAACAATGACTGGCCTTTTTTATAAGAAGATTCATTTATTGGTCGCGTTACAAGCCCTGATTGAGCTGCATCAACCATAAACTCTTCATTATTAAATAAGTTTTTTCCCTCTTGCATCCATTTTTTGAATTGCAATGCTTTTGGCCCCTTTGACCCTAACGCACTTTCCATAAGTGCTACATAATGAAAAGGAGACATAGCTACCCGATTAAACCTAACAATATCATTAAACGAATCATAATACTTCCAAAAGGGGTTTTCGGGGGTATATGCATTTTTTTTGAAGACTCCTTGAAAAGCTTGAGTAAACTCTGGATGCACAAGTGCTGGACGTGCAGATGTCGCATATACTGGCTTGCCATCTTTTACACCAGTAACATATCGCCTTAGAAAAACATCATCAAATGGAACATATCCATTAGCACGCGCTTTTCTATACTCTGCTGTGTTAGTCGGGTTAACGATTAATTTAATACCATTGTTTTTTTCGTACGATTTCACTTCTTTCAAAAGTTCATTGTTTCCCATTGTTTTAATCATTATTTGGTCATAAGCCCTCATGAGATCAACAATGTTTTTATATCGAGGAACTAATCCTTTTTCTTGAAAAGCCTCCATATAGCTTAAGAATTTTTTTTCACTTGTAAATGGATTGCGCGTTTTAAATTGCTTACTTACTTCTTCATATGCACGTGCGTATTTTTTGGGATCATATTCATATAATCCAGGTAAGTATATTTCTTCTAAAGCTTCTCGTGGATTAATATTGCGTGTATCTGGGCTTTCATTCCAGTTCTTTAACGTCTCTTTGAAGTGCTTATCGACAACGTTATCAACAAAACTTTTGGCTTGTTCTGGAAGCCTTTTTTTTAGTGCATCATATGTATCACCTTCTTTAAACGGATTACCCGTTTTTTGACGATAATACATCATATCTTCAAGCGCACCTTTTGGGAGTTTGCCGGCCTTTTCTAGTTTTGCTAACTCACGATTCCACTTAAATTGACTTCTGATCATACGGGCATCGCGCTTGCCTATATGATCTTCTAGCATCTCAAAAAATTTTGCTTCTTGCGCTGTAGATTTAAGCGCCTTTATTTTTTCTGTTAAAGCCGTAGCTTTCTTTTGCAATCCTTCTGGAATTAATTTTGCTGTTTTATCTGCAATAGCATCCAGCGCTGGTTGAATAGCTTTTTGGACTGGTTTTCTTAGCGCTTCAATAGAATCACCAAGTTTTAACTTTTTTGCCGCTGCACCGCCAACACGTGCACCAAGTACCAATGCTGCATTGTCTGCGATATCTTGACCTGAGGGAATTTCTCCTTCAACGACCGCCTGTGTTCCAGTTAATGCGCCAATATCTGCAGCTACTTCTCCAGTAGCTTTTCCAATTCTGGTATTTAAAATTTTATCCATACCTGGTATTTCACGCAAATACGGTAAAAGTTTGTGCGCCTTTCCAAGAGCTGCTCCCATAATGCCCGCTTTACCCGTTTGCTTTGTTATACGTCCTGCACTCGACAAAAACTCACCAAACGTTAAATCGTGACCATCTTTTGCATACCTGGCATATTCTTGATACGACTGATTTAATAAAGATGGCAACATGAAGGCTCCCATTGCACCTCCTACCGCAGTTCCAATGACTGGAATTGAACTTCCAGCAATTGCGCCAGCTTCTCCGCCTAACATTATAGCTGGCAAATCTGAAACGACCCCACCGCCAAGCTTTGCTAAATGCTCGTACCACGTTTCGTTTTCAACATCTGCAGGTGGACCACCAAATGGAATCCCAGAGACTCCGGATTGCAATCCACGCTGAAATGAACCTGCAACTCCTCTGCCTGGTTCTGGTTTAGGAGCTGGTGGTGCAAGGTTTTTACCACTTTGTAATATTAATTGATCAAGCAACTTATCGCCTTGCTGGCGTCCTAATTTATATTGATCTTGCAGCTTTTTATCTGTCTTTGCGGCTTGCTGTTCAAAAATATCAGCACGTGGTTCTTGACTAAGCACTTCAGATCTTTGATCAAAAATATCCTTTGGCATTTTATACCTCGTAACCAGCTTTTCTTGCTAGCTCTCGCGCTTCTTTAGGGTTATTATTTGTTTTCTTTAAAAACTTATCTACAATTTTAGGCGTAAGCTTTTTTGTTTTCACAGCCGTCTTTTTGGGCGCCTCCTGTTCTTTATTCGACGTAGCTTTTACTGGAGCTCGTTGTCCACGTTGCAAGGAAAACTGTATCGCTTCATCCATAGCTTGATTAATTGGTATTCCATTATTAATTAATTCACTGAGTTTTCCATAGGCAAGCTCTGACACTTCTGGTGCATTTTTAAACTTTCCTAACGTACGCCTAATTCTTCTATCAAAATTTTTTAATAATTGCGTCCTATATCCTGGGCTTGAAAGATAATCTGGCGATTGAGGGGTAGGCTTTTGTTGCGCAAGAAACTGTTGTTGTGCTGCATACGGAGCCTTGACAAATGATGTTGCTAACTCTGGATTTAAACCCATTTGTTCAAACAATGGCTGCAAACTGCTTGCCATTTGCTGATCCTGAAGTGCTTGTGTACGCATTTTATCTAACTCTTCAAGCCCACCGCTTAAACCTGCTCCAATTGCAGATCCAATGTTTTGTCCCATAGATGGTTGAAATGGTGCCCATTTTATAGCCATTATTAACCCCCTAAATATTTCATCAATTCTGGGATTCCATATTTAATACCTTGTTTAATTGCACCTGGTGCTGCAGCAGTCACTAAGCTCTCGCCAAACCCAGGTTGTCGTTGAAATCCTTGATATGAATATTGTGGTGTAAGTCCAAACTTCAACATATTCATCAAGCGATTAATTTCTTGTCCACGTTCTCCGACTAATTGCTGGCGTTCTTGCATGTTAAAACCTTGCTTCATCGCTGCAAGCCTTTCATCAAGACCTGCACCTGCTGCCCCTAAAGCATTTGTAAATGCGCTTGAACGTTGGCCTCCTGCACCAGCCCCTGTAAATTGTTCTGCAATTCCAGGAACGGTTTGTTGCTGAAACTGAGAACGTGCTGCTTGTTCAATTGGCGCAAAACTTGCGCTTGGCAAACTTCCAAGACCTTGCAAACTTTGTAGGCCGCTCAACCCACTAGATCCCAATTGGCTTAACATAGACATTTGTTGTGGATTGAAATTTGGTAGACCAACTGCAGTTCCACCATTAGGCAATTGATATTGCGGAAACCCTTGTGGATTTTGCTGGTTCATAAGTTGTGGATTTTGTGGTGTACCAGATTTATTCCTACCAGACAACCAACTACCTAATAAACTTGCAAGTGCTGGAACTGCGAATGCTGTTATTGTTCCTAAGGCCATATTTTTACCTCTTTTAAAAATTTTACTATAGTACAGGAAGCTACCCTGTGAGATCTCGATTAAAGTGTAGATCGAATTTTAACCGAATGGGAAATGAGTTATGGCGTCATATCCAAATGAAGTAAATCCGGGCCAATTTGTTGGAACTACGCAAATTTATGATCTTGGTAGATCAAATGTTAATTCAGAAGATTTCACCGTTAGATTGCGTCAGAATTTCAACAACTTGATATTAGCACTTAATATTAAAGATTCTGGATATTATGCACAGGAGGAATTTGTAAATGGACAGCTCTTTTATCCTGATTATTCTGTGGTTAATAGTCATACGTCTGCTCCTGCCACCTATCGACAGGTTTTTAGAAAGGTAATAGATTGTGGCGCGTTGCCAAACGCTGCAAATAAAACCGTTGCACACAACATAAACTTAACGAACGCTTTTGTTTTCACGCGAATTTATGGATGTGCAACTAATCCCACAATTCCGGGCGGCATACCATTGCCATATTCGTCTACAGTGTTAGCAAATAATATTGAAGTACAAATTACTGCGGCAAACGTATCCATAACAACCGCTGCGAATTATGCTGCTTATACAAAATCACACGTAGTCGTCGAGTATATCAAGGCCTGATTTAGCTTTATTTATAAGCCTAACCCTCCTCCCTTTTTGTGCGTGTAGTTGAAAGACTGCACGCATTAATATCTGGTCGAAGTCGGAGTAGCGTAAAAAGTCATAGAGTTTAATTCAAACGCACTTCGCATATTATCAAGATCATACATTTGGCTCTCAGTGAACGTTAATTGCAACTGGATGCAATCACCTTCAGCTTGCAAATAAACAGGCCTTACAAGGCGATTTTGTGCGTCTTCTTGTGGATATAATGCATACGGACTTGTATCTAGATCATACGAACCAACTGCAGTACCATTTGCGACTGCCGTTGTAGCCATATTTTCACTGGAAGTTGAAGTAAAGAAATTTACATAAAGCTGGCCAGCTGAACTTTTATCCACATCAAAGATAACTTTATCAATAGCCATGCGAACATCGCTTTTGTAAAAGTTGAATTGCTTTGTCAGTAGATCTATTTTACTTACGCGCGATATCATACCACCACCAGTATATGCTCCAGCTGCTGTTGTTATATCTGGAGTTGAACGAACGGTTAACGTATTTGGAACACTCGCATCTGCGCTAACAACTTCATAAATAACATCGTTAACATTGGTAATACCCTGAACAAACTCGATTAATACATAATCACCTTGACGCAAATTATGATTGATAACCGTCAAGTTAATCAACGGCAATACAGTTATATCCATATCAGTGATTTGCAACGCTGCTGCATTTGAATTCTTTGTAGAGTCAATTATAAACGTAAAACCTTCTTGATTTCCCGCAAGCACATTTCTGGTCAAACTTTGGTTTAATCCTGATCGCCATAAACGATCAAACTCTTCCCATGTGTATGGACATGTTCCCCATGTCATATCATCAACGTTTTGATAATATCCAAAAGCGGTTATTGCATCATCATTAAACGACCATGAATTGTTTTTATAATTGTAGACCAATACACGGTTTGGATATGTTCCACCATATGTTGCATCAGGAAAAGCCCAATATGCCATTTCGGTATTATAATCACGCACACCCGCAACCCGCTCAACACCGACATTATCATTATGGATTTTAAATACTTCTTGCGGGATCTTGTCATCAATACGGCTTACATGCAAACCATCACTTTGATGAATACCACTTTGGCCAACACCTAAAACAGTACGATCCAACAATATGGATGAAAATGTTGACTCTGCCCCAAGTTCAGCATCAATTGTTTGCCATACAAACGGCAATACCTGGTTGCCTGTATATACCAATTCCCACGTACTACGCTCAAAGTAAACTAAAAGACGATCTTTTAAGATACGTGCTGTTATAATTGCTTCTTTTGTTGGAGCATCTATCCATCCACCACGACCCGGAATATCATCATACCAACTGCCATTGGCACCTATTGGAGTTGTTGGGTCGCCATTTCTACACCAACGAGCACGCTGTGGATAAATCACATCAATTGGATTAGCCGCTCCATCATCAACCGTCTCAATAGTGTTAAGAGCTATTAAGCGATCCTTGAAAGCAATAATTAATCGCGCTGATTCAAGCACATAATTAACTGCATTTGCTACATTTAACGCTGTCTGAGGAGTAATAGTGGCCCATGCAGCACCTGTCCAATAACTAATTCCATCTGCACGGTTATTATTTACCACGAACAAATAGTAATCATCATTTGCAGCTCCGCGATAATTTGTGGCCCAGAAAAATTGTGAGTCGCTCCCAGTCCATATACCGGCTCCAAGCCGAGACCAAGCACCACCTGCTCGTTGATAGGCAAACTGAGTATCAAAGGCAAAAGTAGGCTCATCATTAATGTCTGTTGCTTCATACTGTGTTATCCCCATTACCGGATCAGCTGGATACCAATACACTTGGGTATTTATGGGCGCTCCAGCAAAAACAAACGCACCTGTTCCAGTATTAAACGTTGCTGTAGTCGTTCCATCAGTTTTATGCATTGCTCCATTTTGATAGACGGTATATAGCGTAGTTCCAATGGAAAACATTTGCCCGACATTAAACTTAGCCCCAGGAACTGTATCAGCTGCGGCGCCTGTTCCATCTGTAACAACTGCTGCGCCTGTACCCGCATTTGTCAGAGCAACACGCAGTCGTGAATTTAAATGCTCATATGCAACGCCAGCAGTGCTGGTAAATAATCTGCTTCCAAAACGCTTTTTCACATGGCCACGCCATACGTATGCATTTTCCATTCTATTAAATGCATCTTCCGGTAGTGCGTATGGCTTGACTGCATTTACAAATCCGGATTCATATGGACCAACTAAAAAAGCATTTCGTGGCATATTAAACTCCGATTATTAGATATTTTGCTTGTGCAGCAGCATCAGCATTATTTAGATCGAACCCTCGACACTCTAAATCAACGCGCGTTCCCGGAATAACGGTTGCGGAAACAAATCGTATAAGACCATTCGGAAAACCATTAGTTGGAGTTAGTAAGACTGAATAAACGGTTGTAAATTTGGGACCAGCATTTGCAGCGATCGCAGTTTGAGTACCCGTCCATGAATTTTGTCCCCAGTGCATCAAAATACCTGAAGGTAACCATGTCCAACTTGCGCCTTTAGCTGTCATCTCAATGACTGATCCATCGCCTTCTCTCCTGAAAGCTAATTCTGTAACAGCCGAGTCTGCTCCAACCTTTGTATAAATTGCACCAGTATTTGCGGCGGTTGTCGGCGCAGCGCCCTGTTCTGGCATTTGAAGGAATTTATGCATCCCTGCATTCGCACCATCAATAGCATTATGATTTACCGCAACAACCGTACCAATTGAAGCGAAATTTGTTTTAATTGGATCTTGTGTCTCGCTAATTCGATCAGCCGCATTTGGTGTGACATTGTATACCGGCATAATTACCTCCTATGGATTACTAAACCAGCTCCATGAACTGGCACTTGGTTTTACTTGTTCCGTATAAATTGTTGAAGCACGTTCGTTCATGGTCTGCACAAGAGTACGTCTTTCGCATAACTCTTGTTGCTTTTCAAATTCAGGAGTAATTAACTGTACTGATTCCATATCCATACGATCTTCAAAGATTTTCTTTGCAGCGCCATACGATATATACTGCCAATGCTGCTCTAATTCAGGATAATCTGCATCATTAACAAGCGCATCTGGCCTGACATATGTCTCAACTTTAACTTCATAGCTAATATCAGGAACTGGCCGCAAGAAAAAGGTATTATTAAAATACAAAACAGACGTTGGCAATCCAGGTGTATGTGTCACATATTGCGCATAAATCTCAGCGCTGGCATCAGGAGCGACTGGGAATGTTAGCGAATAATCACCAGTCTTATAGTTTATTGTTCCAAGACTAGCTGAAGTGTCATCTGGCACATATAAATCACCTAATAACGTAGCAATACCAGTTACGCCGTCGATTTGCGGAACATCTTTTAGTACGATTGCGGCCCCATTTGCATCATAGGATGTAAACAAAACACTTTTTTGGATTAGCGGATGTGCTAAAGTTCCAGTATATAACGTGGTTGCACCATCACCAGTTCCAATTTGATACTTTTGTTGATTCTGAATAAACAAACTGTAGAAGTTCATCCGAGATTGCGTGAAATATGCCAATTTTCCAGCAATATAAATTGGATCATGTGATGTTATGTATGCATTTTTAAAGTTATACAGTGGATCATCTGCATTGATCGTATTTGTTGGATATTCATCAATATATGGAGATGTATAAAATTTTAAAACACGCCTAAAAGTAAACAAACGCAGATGCTCTGGCATGTCATACAGAATAAAATCGTTTATATATGTTTTCAGATCCGCATCAGATATTTGCGATATAGATGGTGAACGGGTTAAACGACGTACTTTTGTCTGTATATCGGCAAGTGTTGCACTCATTATCTCTCCTAGAGGATATTTTTGAAAGCCAACGAGCTATCATTATCAACGGTAACAGCAATTGGCACAACATACGCCGTTTCCCAGTAATATTGTGAATACGGTGGGGCCGCGAAGGAATCGTACTTAGTAGTGTCAATATCTATTCTAAATGTATCATCAGTTAAAACAATAATAGTACCTCTTTTCTTGTTTATCTGACGCATACCATAATACGTTGGCACATGCAATCTCACGATCAGGCCTGTATCATAACCATGATCAACAGAAGTTGTTATTACAGCATTTTCTGTATTGGTGATGCCAGTTACTACACGCATTGCATATCTGAATACCGGATCGGGATCACTGTACCATACTGGCATTATTTTCCTTGAGTAAGTGGAGGTAAGTCGGTTATCGTTGTCTCATGCTTTGAAGGTCCTTCAGACTCAAAATCAATGAAATCCAGACTTTCAAATGCACAAGTTCGTTTACGACGGTTTGCTAATTTACTTGGCCTTCCTGCCGCATCCAAAAGATATTCACTTTCCTTTTCACCAACATCATTGTTTATATGTCGCGCAAGACCAAACGGAATCTCATATATTTCTCCATCACGGAAACTATATTTGACTACTGGGTCACCTTTATATGCACGATACATCATTGATTTTACAGATCCGGGATAAAGAAAATTTACAAAACGTCCTTTAACTATACGATTATCACGCCTACGCAACTTCTCTATATCAACCTTTTTTGATCGTGACTCAGCTGTTGGGTTAATTAAAATTTCTCCGGCTTGTTTTACTTGCATCATTATGCTCCTTTTATTGAGGCTCCCGAAGGAGCCCCAAATTACTTAACTTACTCTGCTAGATTGCTAAATGATTTACCAGCTACCCAGTAAACTTCATCATTATTATTTCCTGCAGGTCCAACAGTTCCACCTTTAAGCTGCATGCCAATATAAGCAGTGTTATATTTTGCATCAGCAAGTAGATCGACTGCACCAGACAGGGCAACGCCCGTATCCATACCGACCGGTACGACGCTAGGCATGGTAAATGGAACAGTTGCAGGTAATGCAAATGCAAATGCGGTGAACGCGCTTGCATCAATATCAGTTGTTATTGTGCTGGCTGTAACTGCAGTCACAGTTGCACGAAGACCGTTGATTTCAGTCATGCCAAAGTTTGCATCTGGAAGACTAATCCTGATCTTTTGTCCAACGGTATATCCATGTTGAACTGATGTTGTTATCACAGCTGGATTTGCTTGTGTGATATTTACAATGTTTCTCCAGCGTGGATAGAAAATCGGATCAAATGGTACTCTTCGATAATATCCGGCAGTTGCTGCTGCACCAGGCGCATTAGCCATTGCATAACGCATTCTGAATGACGTGTTTGCTATAACTGTGTCTATCTCGAAATCCCAACCGGAAAGCGATTCTGCAGCTGTTGTTCCAGATAAACGTACTATCGAACCGGTTGCCAAACCTGCTGTATTACCGGTTGAAACTACAGGTTGTGTGGCATTAGTTGCAAATGCACCATTCAAGATAATCGCAGCATCAGGATCAGTATCTGAAGAATCAACATAAAAGAATCCGCCACCTGCAGCAATTTGATCAACTGCAACAGTCTGATCGCCTGCAGGATGATACCACAACATACCACGACCATCGGTCATACCACGTTGCCAGTAATACTCAAATCCATAACCATTATTTGCTGCATCAGCTTGCGTAAGATTATAGACTTTTATCCAGTCAATATCTGATCTGAGTACTATGTAATGATCATTACCATCAGCAGTAAATGAACCTTGCTGGATTATAGTGTTATCCATCGACATAATAATCTCCTTTATTAGAATCGACGCGTTGTGCGAAGATTAAGAACCCAAAGGTCATTTGTGATTGTACTTGCAAACGACATCTTCCATCCCACCGACGCATTTAGCGCTAGAGGCCCAGAAAATTCAGGTGGCAAGTACACAAAATGATTTCCATAAGATTCTTGATCAACCAGCATGTACGCTTCCATACCAGTGACAAAGATGTTATAAACATCAGCACCGGCAGCAGAAGCTGCAGTTGTTATTGATCCAACACTCGATGTGAAGAAGCGCAAGTTCTGTACATTACCCCACTCACTTGGGCGAATATTTGCCTGTTGTGGATACTGCGCAGCATGTACAAATCCATTTACATTCTGGATATCTGTAGACAAGTCAGAGTCACACATCGCCAAATAAGAATTTCTAATTGGAGAAGTACCAAACTTATCCGCGCCTTCAATGTTTGTTGCAACCGTCTTTGCGTTATTACTACGCAAGGCCTGGTATGCAACTGCACAATCTGAAGCGGTGATTTCTGTAGGATTATCTCCATTTCCGCCGCCGACGCAGTTTATGAACCCTGCGCTGGCTGCCAGCATATCACGAGTCAATTCATCTTCAGTCATACGCATGGATACACCAAGACGCTCTGTTACGGCCGTGAGCGCGGGATCTTGGTTTTGGAGCGTACATTGCTCATTTAAAATTACGTATTGACCATAAAATTGCATTTGAACATCAATATCTACTCTATCTGGAGTTACCGCCGGAGGTGTAACACCCGTATTTCCAAGAGGAACTGGGCTAGTTGGTAAGAGTTCATATCTGCTTGAACGCAAGAAACGGCCACCATTTTTAGGCATATTTCTGTACATTGCAGCGAATCCATGAATTAATTCTGGAGTTTCTGCTGCAAGCAACCGGTTATCCCATGTTTGTTGTCTAGCTATTACTTTCGGGTGGGTTAAGCCCTACTGACCATTTCTGGCGGGACTGACGCTTCGATCAATCCTCTTATAGTTTCCTATAAGTTTGGACTATCACTTACGCTCTCGCGTTTCAAGGGTTTAGTCTCTGCGGCTACTTTATTTTCATTGAGCTTTCGCATTTTCTGATACGAATCCTCTCGAAAATCTAGCTCTTCCTTCGATAAACCAAAATACCTATACGGATTAGGACATTCTATTACATGTTTGCAGTATTTTAACAAAAATAAAGCCCTATTCTTCTTAATACGCAAGTATGGGATAACACCTTCTAAAAAAGGTATCAAATTAGATCTTTTTCTAATTCCCCAACTATAAATAGGTCGTCTTGTTGGTCGCGAAGGAGAAGCGCCATGGAGGTATATAGTTTTTTGTCCTGTAAATTCTGCAAGAAAGTTTATTGCTTCTGGCTCAACTTGAGAAACCTTTATGGCTGGCAAATACGTCCAAGACCATTGATCCACTGTATGTGGATGGTTTTTTCGCGTAGTTTTTCGTTTGTGCCTTGTTATCATAAACGTTCCATCAGAATCCATAACACCTGCTATATACGCCCAATGCGTTTGCCTCTGGTTATCATGCATAAGTAGTCCTTTTTATCTATATATGTTGCACCATATGTAGTATAGCAAGGATTGTTACTTATGTTTAGACTTTCCAAGTAATTACCTCGAATTTTAGTCAGGCACATCATTTTACCTGAGCCGGTAACTGGGTTGTTGTAGTTATAGGCATATTTTTTCCTTATACAAATAGATTTAACCATTCATACAAGATGACGAGTCTTATGCGGATAATTCCGCTACAGTCATGAACTGGCGAGATTCGATACGGCCATTTTTTGGATGAGCGACTTCCATTACAACTCAATGAATTTGTATCATGAAAAATTAAAGTAAAACAAACCCCCATAGTTAAATGGGGGCCAATAAGAGAAGCGGATGAAGCACCATTAATTTTCAACCGTTGCGAATAATCTCTCGCATTTCTTCACGAATTTGTTTTTTTCGTTCTGGAGTAAGACGCTGGGCAAATTCATTTGCTTTTGATAGCGGGCTATTTCCTTGTTGTGGACTTAATGAATTTACTGTTCGTGGTTTAGCTGAATTATTTTTCACCATTTCTTTTTCTTTGTCGTAACTTTTTGGCGATAATCCATAGCGTTTGATTGATTTATACGCAGCTACTGCTTTTGAATACAAGTTTGGATTTGCTGCAAGTGATTCAGTAAGTTCTGGATCTGCATCACGAAGCATACTTAATGTTTCTTGATTTACAACGCTATCAAAATCAGGATATGCATTACGCAATTTAGTCTCAATTAATTGTTCTTCAACTTGCTTTAGCTTTTGCTCGCTTTGTTGATAGTAATACTTAAGATGCTTGCCCTCAGCCAAATCATCATCGCCTATATTAAACGATTCTTGGTTTGTTTGAGTATTGGGTTGATTTTGATTTAATCTCGCCAGCGCTTCATCTCGTTCGCGTTCAGCTTGGGCTACTTTTTCTCGGAGTGCTCTCCAGTTTTGTACTTGATCGACGTAAGGATCATTTGCTTGATTGGGAATTTGCGCTTTTTGTTCTTGAGATTCTTCTTCTGTTTGAGTTTGTTCGTTGTCTTGTTGTGCTTCGGTTTCTTGAATAAACTCAGCAGTGACTTCAGATTCATTTTGAACCTCGCTTAATTCTTCATTTTCTAACATATTACTCCTTAGTGTATTACTACATGCTCCGCTATTCTCATATCTTCTTTATTTAGCTCAAGGGCTTTGCGTGCGAGTGTTCCATCATAAAAATCGATAACATGCTCAACTAACCCCCGATAACTTTCAGGATATTCAAACACATGTTCTCTTATATGTTCGGCCTGGTTTTTATCTGGAACACACCATAAATACTCAAGTTCATCAGTTGTATATCGATATCTGTAAACTGTTTGGCCATAATGTGGTGTAGGACATGTTGATCTATGGAAAATATAGTTTCTTATGACGTTTTTCATTAGTGGTTCAATCTTTGACTCAACTACAACAAAAAAGTCATCATTATAAGACTTTGTTCCCTGATAGGCTGTATCTACAAGTTTATTTAAGTAATCTTTTTGGGCTTCTTCACGTATATCTTCAATATCATATTCACCCGCATATTTCTCAAACGCCATTCGGGCTAATCTTCCTACAGTATCACGCTTCTCTTTCATTCTTGCTCCTTTTTACCATTCTTAGTTATCCTTGTAAAAAACAAGGAGATGTATGAACAAGTTAATATTTTTACTCATTAGTGCATGTATAGCATCGTGCTCAATGGAATTACAAACATCACAACGTGACCGATCAAATTCCATAATTATTGAAATCGAACCCGGATCTCCATCGGCTGTTGACTACGCACGCAAGATGCACCCATTTGCTTATAAACTTGTTCATAAAGCAATGAATGGAAACTCAGATGCGTTTGTTATCAAAACAATTGGCAAAAGTCTCGAGAGAGACCGTGAAGGTAAATTGTATAAAGAATTGCGTCAAACAAGAAAAGCACTTCAAAAAATTGCTGAATCTAAAAAAGGAAAATCCAAAATAGACCGTGATGAAATTACTGAATACATCATCAAAGAATTATCTGAGAACGTTATTCGCAAAAAAGATGAAGTGAAATTACACAAAAAACAGAAAATTATTATCGCTTCTATTGGTCTTGTATCTACCATTGCAACAAGCGTCTCTGCCGCACTAGCTGCATATTACTCTCATTAATATGCTATTTCTTACTCGTTTTACGTGCTTGTTTTTTGCGGCTCGGACGCTTGGATGCTTTTCTTGCTTCTGATAATGCTATCGCGAGAATCTGGTCTTGTGAAGTAACTTTAGGTCCAGTCTTACTTCCAGATCTTAATTTTCCTGCTTTTGCTTCACGAAAAATTTTTTTTATCTTAGCCTTTGCTTTTGGCCCTTTTGGATATGCTTTTTTTGTAGCTTTTTTTGGCTTGTGAAGTCGCTTTTGCTCTCGTTTTCGTGCCTTTTCCATTAAACATTCTCCTTTTTGGTTTTTCAAGTTTTTTCTCCAACTTATCTAGATATTGATAATACTTTGGTCCCTCCAACAAATGGGCCTTGGCTATCTTTGCAGTCTTTTTTAAATTGCCATGCGTTACGTCGGTTTTATTGGAAATACCGCCTTTACTTTTGGGGCCATGTTCGAGCTCAGTTTGAACACCACGCTTAAACGCAGCGTAGGGAATATTGTTCTTTTTAATATCAAGCTCTTTAGCAAGCCTTTTCATTTTATCTTCAGATATTTTCATTGCACTCCTTGTTTTATAGCTTCTACTGTTCTAACCTTAGGCATTATAAATTTTCTAAAAAAAGGGAAGTCTATGACGTACATTACTGTATTTATAGCACTGGTTTTACTGTCTAACCAAGGGTGTTTATACCATGAACGAATGACCGATACAGGAGAAGTTGTACGACTAAACGGATTACCACCTAAATTTATTGAAGCCATGTGTGCAGCTGACTGGGATATTCCAGGGGCAAAACTAAGTTTTACAGAAGACCTTCTTGATGACCTTGATGAAATAAATAACTTAACAATTAAGTTAAATTTCAATGAAGACGGCAATAATGAAACAACGGGCGAAGGTTGTAAGTTTATAGATGATACATTAGACTAAAAAAGCTTATTTTAAGATGCCTCGACCGATTTGTGAAGAATGGTTTCTCTCGGTCGGGGTTTTTACATGGGACTTTTTCAATACCCGTTTCCAAGTATTTTCTTTGCTATTTTTCTAGCTTTCCCTTTAGATCGTGGAGCACAAGGCATCTTATTTTCCTAGCTTGCTTGGCATTCTGTTAAGAAATCCCATATCTGCATGGATCTGACGATCTATTTCATACATGGAATCATCAAGCCCCTCTTTACCAGCTGTTGGGAAAAACGGAACATTAACAAATTTAACACCACCCGGAAGATTACAACGTCCTCCCGATGCATTTCCTATTCCAGCGGTCTCTCGAACACCGTAATATTTTTTCTTAGTCATATTTCACCTCTTGTAGAAACTGCAGATTAACGATTCTTATATTGTACAACCTGCAAGGTTAACAACCCCTAACTACCAGGCATCTGCTCTTGCGGCATTTGCTTTTGCAGGCCCGAGGAGCTTGAACGAGCCTGCATTTGATCACTATTTAAACCTGTTTGATTAACTTCTTCTTGCGAGTCTTGCTTTATTGCATTCAATATTACTATTAATTGATTCAATTTATCTATATCAAGCTTTTCAAGTTCTGAAAGCGCTTTAATCTTAGACAGTTGCGCATCTTCCAGGTTAGAATATGCCTCCCAACGTCGTTCTTCAGCCAGGCCAATATTGGCAGCAGACCTTGTATTTCTTTCGTTTGCCAGCGCTTCTTGTTCTTGTTTCTGCGCTTGTATAAGTTCCATCTGCGCTTGTTGCTGCATTTGCTGTGCTTGTTGTGCTTGTTGCTGTTGTTGTTGCAGCATCTGCTTAAGCTCGGTCTTGTTCTGTATCGATAGATTCTCTATGAAGAACTCATCTGGTATAGCAATCCCTGCATTACGTAATTGGAGACCTTGTGACAGAGCCATTTGTCTTTGTGTATCGGTATTTTGACCTGCAACTATTGCACAATCATATTTCCCAAAGAACTTATTATAAAACTGCTCTGATGGATCTTGTTCAATAATATTTTTTACTTTTCCAGGCGTGAAGTTGTTCTGCACTAACTTTAATATCATACGGCCAATCAGCTTTTGCGAGTTATCCAGATTATCAAATAAACCCTCAAGCGTAGTTAATGCTGCACCTTGTCGCAACATACTTAAAATACCCGCTTTGTCATCATCAGCTGCACCAAGAAGTTCATCAGATACACCTGATATTTGCTGCATCTCTTCCCCAAGTAATCGTGAAAGCTCAATAGTTGATGGTGGAACTTGTGGTGGCGCTATCGGCTGAACATCGCTTATTTCTGCGCCCTTTTTAAGGAACAATACACGGCCTTGCCCAGTCTGATGTGCACTATTTGGATCAACAAGAGCGCCATCTTTTACTATCAATCCAGAATTTATCTGCGACTCAAGCATATCAAGTTCAATTACTTTGCGGCGATTGTACAAAAACTGTGCATCGCGTAATCCACGAACAATTCCCTGTAAACGCAAATGATACGAGGGTAAATCAGGATTATAATACGCAACAATTGGTATAAATGGGTATGTATCTAGACCCATAGGCTCACGATCGTTGTACATAACCTTGCCTTGGACAATTATGCCAAGATTAACCGTTGGGACTGTTGCATCTACCACGTCAATTTGCGGATATTGGCTCAAAAACTCCCGTAAAGAGTCATTGTTTTTTGATTTCCACTCAAGCGTCTCACCCGTTTGTGTATCAACCAGCATCTTTTGTCTGCGATACGTACGATAGTAGAATTCATCATACGTTAACAGACAATTGTCTTTATATGCGTAATTTTCAGGCATATATTGAAACTTGCCGTCTTTATCTGAGCCATTCAGACTCATAATTTCTTCTTCCATATCAGGAAGAAGTGATATACATTCAGCCCGCGTAAGATAACTTCGCTTCCAGAGGTAATTGCAATCACTTAAATCGGTCTTCCTGAAGAACGGATCTACCAAAAAGCTATTATAAGCGCAGTTATTAATCTTTATATCTCCATTTATCGGGTCATTTCTATAGTCCATCCATAACTGAATGAAACTTAAACCCGTTGTTAATGCACTATCAAACGCATCTGATATGGTCTCAAGTATGCTTTCTTTTTTGTTCAGCCACATAAATATCTTTGTGAACTGATCAGCGGTCATTTCATCGCCATTTTCTATTGGTTCAGCAACGATAGACTTGCGATGTTTGCGCTGATGACCAGAAATCATGTTTTTTATACGTCTAATTCTATTAAAATTGAACTGTTTGCGCTGATTTACTGGTAAATGAGAATAATACTCATTCCATGCAGATTGATCACCTGCTTCAAAACGTGAATCTATATCACCTTCAGCCCAATAGACCTGATTTATTGTTATCGCTTCATTATAACTTGACTCCATCATCGAGAGCAACCAGCGCGCATCACTGTCGGAGTACTTAGAATTTCGCGGGAACAAAGACATGGAGACTCCCCTAAAAATTTAATACAACATATGTTATATCGACATTCTAAGAAGAGAATTAAAACAATTACAAACTATCGATATCTATAATTGCTATTAAACGGATATGGTAAATCTTTCTGATCACCATATAATGCTTTTTGCTTCATTGTAGCAATTTCCTCAGCAGTTAAACCACCACCTAATTGAGGCAATGTTACACAGGCATATCTCCAAGCGTCACACGCATGACTCCACTGATCGTGACAAGGTCTATCCAGATAAACTTTGCGCTTATTATCAAACTCTTTGCGATAATTCTCTAAAGCCTTTATAAGCCTTTTACACTTTTTCTCATCTATCCAACAGCGTGGCAATACCGTTCTTACTGCTTCAATACCATCAAGTACTTTCAGATTTGGGGCAACAAGCATGTCTAATCCAAGCTCGCGGCATTTTTCCAGTCGTGACATACCAGTGGTTAATTCTCTAACTTTAATGTCATGTGGGGCAATTATCTCACCATATACATATTCTTTGTCTTTCATATGACGAACATAATGTTCAAGTCCTTGTGAACTGTTCTCGTAGTAATCAATTATATGGATAACTGCACCAATCTTTTGGAAGAATATCAGCACGGTTGAGTCATTCATACCCAGATCCATAGAAACATAAACGGGATATGATGGTTCCCATGGTACTTCAGTTATTCTATTTTCAAGACGCATCTTATCTATATATTTTCCATAATAAGACCCTTCAATGCCCATCTCAAAGCTGACCCAGTATTCTTGCTGAGCTAATTCTTCAGATATCTCCCCATTTGCTATATCACGCTTAATGTCGTTTATATCTATATGGCCCGTCTGATCTACCGTCAACTTTTGACAGAACCATTCTTTAGGCGCATTCTTTGCAATCTGAAAAAGATCATAAAAATGATTATACCCTCTGGGCGTGCTGGCTATAATTACCGTTCCCTTATTTGCATTCATAATAGGTCGAACAAATTTGTATGCACGATCATCACATAATGCATATTCAGAAAAGACTACACATATTGGATTTGTTCCAACAAGAGATCGGTCATAGTTATCTGATCCAATAAGACGTATTATTGATCCATTTATAAGCTCTATGGTCATCTGCTGGGAATTAGTCCTGACAATCAACTCTTCTGGTATAAAATCAAGGAACTTTTTACCATCAATTGTAAGACTTTCCCATAGTACGAGACGGGCTTGTTGCGCCGTTGGAAGACAATAAAAATACGAACCGACACGAACAAGGGCAGCACGCACAATCATGTTAAAGATAGTAAAATCTTTACCTGAGTTATGGACCAAAAATCCATTGGCAAAAAAATTATGATTGTTTTTAGTGCGCAAATCATACATATGCACTTGTTCAACACTCTCAGACGTAAATGAAAATCTATAACAACCTTTAAAGAGCTGTTTTTTGAAAGTGTTGTGTTCAATCTTTTGTAAAACCTCTTGTTGTCGTTCTCTTTTACCAACTATAGGAACAGAAAGCAGTAATTTAACATCTTGAGAGCGAGATATTCTCACTTTCCAGTTAGAGCCTTTATCTAATTGAAGTATTTGCGGCAACATACCAAGTCGCCTACAAATCCAATATATATCTTCGGCATAATCTTTATTGGATCCACAGTTAATTGTTACTTCTACACCTGGTGGAATTTTACGATTTCTATCTTTGCTGACAAATCCCGTTTGTGCTGAAGATATACATCCGTCACCACTTATGACACCAGCCAGAAAGGCCAACAAAGACGCATTATTAAAAGACCATACGCGCGAATGTACTCGTCTTTCTCTTTTAGGAACATCTTTTGCATCATTTCTGAAAAACTGTTTGACCGGATTTTTACGAGCACCACCGCTTGTTCCATTCGAAAATCCCAAGTCATAACCGTTCCCTTTTGGACGCCAAATTACCTTAACTCCAAAAAGGTCTATAGCCAATCTCTCAACACGTTTTAATAGTTCCATATTTGTGTTGGTAAACTTAGGCTGTTGATATCCAGAAACATAACCATCTGAATGCATATAGCCTAAAAACTCTGCAAGATCTGGATTATCTTCTCCGTTATTATCAAACCCCGCATAGGTCATCAAAAACGTACGAGCAGTTCTATTTTTGATTTTATCCCACTTAACTATTTGATCTTGCGCATTACTTACATACGCAAACTTATGATCTTCCGACGATACAAGATATGGCTGCTTTGAAGATTTGATACCTACAGCATCTTTAATACCAGCATCCCAGAAGTCGACAACTTCATCACACTCAACATTGTTACCATTCCAAGACAATATCTTATCGCCAACGCGGATATCTTTAAGCAACTTATATGATCCATCATGCATAATTATACGTGACTCGCCAGACAAGCACCTGCGAGGCCAGACCAGTAATAACTTCTTATAACCCTGTTCTTCAAATGCACGAGCAAAGTCCATCTGGTAATCGCGTGGTTTAAATTGGTTCAGAATTACTTCTGATTCAGGTTTCATTACTACAAGCCCTTATATCCTTTTAGATAAAAACTTTAGCTCTTCCCATATTGCTTCAGACACTTCTTGTGCATAATCAGATGCATAACTATATTGCACACCTTTATCTATATTGATCAACAAAGAACTGGCCTTCTTCACCTTTATGATATCAAGTCTAACAATATTAATTATTGGATGTGTCATAGATGGGGCAAGAATCACTCCAGCTCGACATGCAATATTGTAAGCAATATCTTTTTCCAGAAAAGATAAACTAACTTTCTTCTGCCAGACCATATTTCTATAACCCTGTCTAAACTTATTGATCGCAATCAAAAAACTCTCTTCGTTTATGGGATATATAAACTGTATCGGTGAAGTATGTGGAATTCCCTGATCTGAAAACGTTGCCAGAATTGCTATTCGCGGCTTCTCTTTTAGCGTTGTTATTATCTCTTCAGGCACCAATATTCTGCTGCAATATTGGCGCCATCTGATATCTTGTGGAACTTTCTGCTTCATGCGCTACTCCTTACTTACATTATTTGCATAATGCGGTCACTTTAACGTCATTAAAAGAAAAATTGTCAGGCAATTCTACATTTACACTTCCCTTATGATAAAACTACTTTTTCTTCTCTTTGCGACCCTCTTGGCCTTGATCATTCCAATGAACAGACTTTATATACTTGCGTAAGTCCTCGCATGAGCGCTCCCGCTTTAAAACTGGTCGTGTATATTTGCCCGTTTCATATTCATACACAACAATCTTTGGGTTTATTTCCCCCTGGATTTCAGCATATCTAATCCGATTGACAGCGTTTTCTTTAGGTCCTTTATCACAAGGCCATGTGAATAATGGAATTGTTATAATCCAGAAAAATAAACCTTTATGACTTAGCATATTACTCCTTGTCAGCGCTGAGCTTTTCCAATAAAAGCCTGATCTTTTCCAATTCATTAAAAATGTATTCCTGCGTGACAACATCATGAAACAACATCTTCGTAGCAGCTCTTTTCAACTGTAATTCAGACATCTGGTCAATATCGCTAAAAGAAACCTTACCAGGAATTGCCTCAGTCTTTGTCTTTTTTGACGCCATAAAGCTCCTCAAGTGGTGGTAATGTTATGTTATATGACTTGTTCTTGTTATCTTCTTCAGTCTTCTCTTCATCGGCTAATTTGCGCCAATCTGGATGATAATATCTTAGTGTCGGATTTATAGATTGTGGGTTAGTTCCATATCGTTTGTATATTGATCTCTTTTCACGGCTTGCGCCAATCTTCATCCGAACAAACTGATATACATCTTCAAGTTCTTTATGACGTTTGCGCCATTCAGTCATGTTATACCAAGATATGCCATTATCTGCTAGAAATTCATACATACAGATATGTTTGTCATCGGCAAAGTGATCTAACATTTTTTCAATCAGCATTTCTATAAAAGTGTCAGATGCACGTTGTCTGCTCCATGAGTTCACATACATATATTTCTGTTTAAAGCTCAGCTCTTTAGCCTTCTTCTTGCTCTTGGTCGTATTTTTGGTGGTTTTTTGCTTCACTCCCACTTGGGTCCTCCAGCGTTTTAATCTCGGTAATGGTAAATTCAGTTCGTGGGTCTTTTGAGTACCTCTTTCTAGTTGAAATTGATACAACAGTTGCATCGTCATGCCAAAGTATATGATTGCCAATATCAAGAAGAAACTTCAAAAGATTATCTGTGTCTGGTTTCGATACCATCCAATCATCTTCATGTAAGTTTTTGACGCGCGTTTTGGGTATCTTGAAATAGAATGTTGCATCTACATGCAATGGTCCTTGGTAATATCGTCTATCTCCGTGCTGGTTTTGTAAATTGATTTGAGTTATTAATTTCAGTTCTTTTTGCGAGTCATAAATTCTAAAGGATGTTTTTGAGATTCGTATGCGTGCCAGTGGTATTGGCGAGCCCTCTATTACATAGACAAATTTAGACGTAGGGCCATGTTTTTTACTGAGCGTTGTCATGGTCAACTCCTACGATAAATCGCTTTTGTGGTGCGAATATATTCGTTCTTGTTATACCATGACAAACTTCTTTAAGCGAATGGAGATTATTCCTTAGATTTTGATTTCTTTTTGTTCGCTTCGGTTATTATCATCTCCAGATTTTCTTCCAATTTGATGATACGATTCTGTAAATCAGAACATGTTTGTCTATTGGAATCACACTTGCGAAGTGTTTCGCCAATCTTTGAAACGGTTGCACTGCTCAATTCGCTTAATGGTTTGACCATTTGCTGGATTTTGATCAACTTATCATACATTTCCTTGTCGCGTGATGAATTCCTTGTAAGCCATACACTAACGATCGCACCAAGGCAGAAACTGATAAATATAATAACTAACTCACTCATTCGATTCTCCTAGACATGTATCTTCTACTTTATCCTTAGCCCATGCAAAAAACGCATCTATAACTTCTGGCGCATCACAATCACAATGCTCGAAACTATTATCTTGATATGGTTTTTCTTCCTCAAGCAAATGAAACGTACAACCCCATACATGACATTCAACATCAGTTTCAGCATAATCAGCTAAATCTGAAGCCTTATCAAAATCTATCAATCCATCTTTATATGGTAAATCCTGGATTAACGCTTCAAGAACTTCTTCAATGTCATTAGCTACATCATGCGTCCGACAAAATCTTCCAGCTAACTCCAGCATTTCAGTCTTTTTACATTCCATTTGTAGACCTTTCTTGGGTTTCTTACTTAACTATCACTAGATTAACACCAAGTAAAACAAATGTCAATACTCTGTAAAACAAAAGCTTTAGACTTGTTAGGGGAACGCTTTAGACTTGTTAGGGGAATGCCTATGTTTGGATGGGAAACTCCTATTTTGCACATAGTTTTTGGTTGGAATCTCCGAAAAGTACGTCTAACTAGTAGCTGATAGGAGTAAATTTTTGTTAGTAGTGATCTAGTCATTAAATTGACTTTCAAACCACGAGACAAATAACGGCTTCCCCGTTTATGGAATTCCAGTGACAATAAACGACCGTCAAGCTGGTCATTGGTAATTGAACATCAAAACACAATACCTGGATCCCCTTTAGTTGATATCCATATAAAAGTAACCATAAAGGGGGAAGATGATAGTCAATTTACAATGAGAAAGTTTTTGTTAATACAACTTGTCAAGTGTCGGTAAGTGTCAGTAAAGTGTCAGTAGGTTTAACCGACACATACTTTTTTGTAAAAATCCTTATATATAAGTACTTATTATATATATTATATGTAAGTGTCAGTAGTGTCAGT
>Ga0180433_10003108_pt1 | contig 24727 bp, 20 predicted proteins | sample SS_ome_8_FD_132980 | JGI IMG/M metagenome (GOLD analysis project Ga0180433, IMG submission 132980) | Hypersaline lake sediment archaeal communities from the Salton Sea, California, USA - SS_1_D_1 metaG | ecosystem: Environmental > Aquatic > Non-marine Saline and Alkaline > Hypersaline >... | reverse complement strand
CCTATGGGATCTACCCAAAATAGCTATGTCTGATGGATTGGACCCATTGCCGATCAGGCTCTCGCATTTTCTTGTAATCCAGGCCGCCTCTTCGAAATCATTATCGAAGACCAGATATTGCAACGTCCCGTCAGCGTGGATTGATGTTGGCTCAGTGTCGAGCCTATTTGGGTTGTTCTTGACGAGCTTGGCCGCGCTAGCCAGGACGTTTGCCGGGCACCGGTACGTTGTTGCAATTGCAACAGCTTTTACGTTTTCGAAGTCCTCCCTAAATCGAATCATAAAACGGACATCTGATCCGGCAAAGCTAAACACGTTCTGGTCACAATCTCCGACGGCACACACGTTACCCCACTTGCCGGAGAGGATTCGTGTCATCCTGTACTGCTCTTCGTTGATGTCCTGAAATTCATCAACAGAGATGAAGCGGCACTTGTACTGCATTTTCTCCCTGACCTCCTGGCGCTCCTCCAGTAGATAGAGAGCGGACTCTATGAGCATGTCAAAATCGAATGCGTTTGCTGCTCTCAGCCGGTCGTGGTATTCCCCGAATAGCACCTTGTATTTTGGCAGATGCTTGTTTTTCAGCACATTTTCCGCGCTGGGCTTTTTCATGCCCAGATCTTTCATGATGGCCCTAATTACGTCTAGCTGGTCCGAAGAGTCATAGATGCAGAAGTCTGGGTCTCTACCGATCAAGTATCCAAACTCTCTGATAATCTTCATTGCCAGACGATGGAAGGTGCATATGGTTAAGTTCCTTACGACATTTTCTTCGATGTCGGCCTTAAGGCGCTCTTCCATTTCATGAGCAGCGCTATTCGTGAACGTAACGGCCACGATGTCGTGGGGACTGTATCCTTGTCGTAGGATATTCTTGATCCTTTCTGTTACGACTCTGGTTTTACCAGAGCCCGGGGCGGCCGTGATGAGTAAGGCGCCATTAATGGTATTTACTGCTTCTTGCTGTTGTGGGTTTAAGTTCATCTTGCGGCCCCCATTAGGTTTCCAAGACATGAATCCCGTTGAGCTTGTATTCGTCAAGCCATGCCAACTTGCAATCTACGCAGAATATTTCTTGCGTGCCTCCACTTTCATTCACCTCCCATGGCCCTCCCTCCAGGTTAATGCTCCCACATCTAGGACAATTTCTCCCCCCATTTTTTACATATTCCAGTTTTTGCTCTTCTGTGACCATTGCGCCCATTATTTTCCCTCCTATCAAAGAATTATTTCGACTAGCAGTATATACCTTATACCGTAAAAAAATAGGGAGAGCGGCCTTTTGGCCGCCCTCCCCCAGTGCTTACCCAAGCGCATGGACTTGCCAGCTAGGGACATCGCCAGGAGGCGTTATGTGCGTAGCGACCAAGAAGTTGTCGATTTCGCTTCCAAAATCGTCTATGGCAGATAGCAGTGTTCCGAGATTTTTCCGGTCGACCTCGGAAGCCTCCAAGCATAACACCTTTACTGGCGGATCTTTAGCTAGAACCAGAGCGCACAATAGTGCCACACTAAACACACACTTTTCTCCACCGGACAAAGATTCGAACGGAATAGAGAATGCACCCTTTTTCCACATGAGATTGAATATGGGCCTGTCGTTTTTGTCGTATAGGTCCAAAGACAGGTTATAGCACTCATCCGTTTTCTTCAGCAGAGAGTTCACCTTTTCCAGAATCGGAGTAACGGTGTCCGCCAAGATGTCGCCTTGTATGCGACCAGTCCCCATCAGGATGGCTAAGTCCTCGAGTTTTTCTATGCGGTCCTCTAGCCCAACGGCTTCAATGTTGGCCCTGTCGAAAGCCTTGTTTAAGTCGTGGACCTCTTGGTCGCCCTCGAGCTCCTTCTGGAGCTGCTCTAGTTGCGCCATTTGCGCTATACGCGTAGTTTCCTGCATGGTGAGATCTTCGATTACCATGCTCGCGATTCTCGAATTGATGTTTTCCAGGTCTTGTTTGGCTTTCTCTGCGGCTTTCCTCCGCTCCACGAGCACCTTTTCCTGGCTTATGACCTCTAAGATCTCTGAGTGCTTTGCTTCCACCTCCTTTAAGCCAGTTGCTGCGACCAACCCCAGTTCGTCCGTTTCTTCGATTAGCTTTGCCTGGGACTCCAGCTTTTTGCCTATGTCCTCGATGCTGGATTTAAGTTCATCGCGAAATTTATCTAGGTCTTCGAACGAAGGGCATTCTTTGCCAGTAAGGGGGCACATGCCTAGCGACTGCGTAATGGAATCCAGTCTGCTCCCTAGGCTACGTTTTTCCGTCCTGAGCTCGGTCAGCGTGGTTGACAGCTCGCTACGCTTTTTGCGTAGTCGTTCTGTGCGTTCCTTGGCATCTTCTATTTGGCCACGAAGTTTGAGGCGCTCAGCATCCAGCTTGCTCAGGTCTTTGGGCCCTGGTAGCGTCTCGTTGTTTACGCGGTCCATGGACTCCTTGTCTTTCTGGAGCTGGGCCAACAGCTTCTTCTTTTCTTGGTTTGCTGCTATTGTACGGTTGAGTTCGTCTACGTTGCCACGCAAGGTGTCTATTTCTGCTTTGATTTGCTGCCTGGGCCGTACATTTGAGCCTATGGACTGCTTTTGCTCCAGCAGCTGTTGCTTGGAGTTTGTCGCGGCCTTTAGTTGTGATTTGGCCTCTGATATCTGTCCTTTCACCCAGTCTATCATGAAGACCATATTGTCTTGGACGCTGGCGGTGTCATCCCATATGGCGGACAGCGATGCCAGAATCTCTTCGTCAGAAAATCCATCCTTTATTTCTGACATGATTCTGGTTTTGTCCCATCCAAACTTGGCCGGATCCGTTAGCCCAAAGATAAACGCTCGCTTTCTGTCGTCAGAGAGCCCAAAAAACTCGTCCAGGTTGAACATGAGAGGAAAATCCCCAAGTTCTTCGTCAATTCGCGCTTTCTTCTGGGCTTCGGTCTTTTCGCTGCGTGGTGGAAAGACTGACGTGTTGGTGGTTAGCGAATACGTCTTTTCGCCCGTGGACCGGCGCCTCGTAACCTTTTCCTTGACTGACCGGGTGCACGAGAATCCGCTTTCTGTGGTGAGCGAGACGGACATTTCTTCCCCGCTAGACATAGTAAACAAGTCTGCCGGGGTTTTGCCACGAGACGGAACGTATCCCTGAATTCCGACCATTACAGATTCTAGGCGCGTGGTTTTGCCTGAGCCATTGGGCCCCGTAAATAGGTCGCGTCCCGATAGTTCTTGGTCTATGTTGCGCCCGTTCGTATTGGTGGTGACAATCTTTGTGATTTTCACTTATCCATCCCCTTCTCCATTAGGTTTTTATAGCGCTCAAGCTCATCGTCATCGAATTCTGATAGTGGCCTGCCAGATGTTACCATTTCGTGATAGAATTTGCCGTAAACATCCTCTCCCATCAGGTCCTTGAGTTCTTCGACGCGCACCATTATCTTGTCTCTGCGCTCGTTCTCTTGCTCCATAACCTCTACGTCTGTGCCGGACATCTCTTTTAGCCCAGCCGATTCTTGCGTAGATAAACCCATTTCCTCGGACTGGATATCATCGGTATGGGTTACCCCAGCTATGGTCTCTACGTCGTTGTCGCGGTCATCGTCCACCAGGCGTCGTATTTGTTCGTCTGTAAGCTCATGGCGGTGCCCAATTACTGTAACTGCGGCCTCGCCGCCTTGTGGTATCACTACCGATGCCGCGATAGATGGATGGTGCCGGAGGCAGTTTCGTTTGAGGATCCCCAGGGCTATTCTTTCTGCGAACCTTTGGCGCTGCTGGTGCTCTGTCAGCAGCTTCATGAATTCCTCGTGCCTAGCGTCCAGCCAAATGCCAAAGTTTTCGTCAAGGATCGGCATAAAGTGCCCATAGGTTCTTTCTTCTTCGGTGAGGAGTTGCTTGTTGGCTATTTTCCCCGTCCCATGCTTATACTTGATTTTCGCCATAGCGTCCATCTTGAAATATGCACCAAGGTCGAAGAGTAGCGTTTGGTCTACTACGCACATGGACCCAATTGGCGAATATCCTACGGCCGACATCTTCGCCATCACAAACCTTATGGCCCCAGTGTCAGGATTGACCTCAAAGAATGGATTTGGCTGGGCGCCATAGCGAGGCACTTCTATGCGCTTTGGCATCACCAATGAGAGCCCGGCAACCTTGTTTAGCGCATCGTAGCCTATGGCCGTAATTAGCATCCTCTTTTTGACTTCCACTATTTCGTTTTTGGCTACGGACAAGACTACGGTCCCCTTGACGGCCTGAAGGTTCCCGTTTGCAGACCTCTTGATTTGAATTCTGGTGTCCCCGATAGCGCTAGTTTCTGGTTTGTTGGAGACTTCGTTCGGCATCATAAATCCTTGTCTTTTCTATATTTTCCTGAGATCTGCTGGACCAAATGTGGCACACCTGAACTCATACTTGTTTGTCTTGGCGTGCCATAACAGATAGTTTACCCGCCCATGCATTCTGGCCATTATACATGACGCCACTACGTTGTGAATTTTGCTGCCGGAGGTGACCAGGTAGTCTTGGCTGTGTGAGTTTGCCAATATCTCTATCATGTTGGCCTTTATGGCCTCCGGGTTCATGAAGTTCGGATCGTGGCCCTTGGTTAGAGTAATGGCTCGCATTGATAACTGGTCTTCAGAATCATGTAAGTCATTTACTACGAAGGCTCTTATGCTCGAAATAATGTTTTTTGTCTTGGGAACATCGAGCAACGTAAGGGGCCTAGTCACATAAGAGCCCACGGATTTGTCCCACAATAGTAGGTCCAGCGAATTGCGCTGTACGGCGAGTATGCTAGCCGCTACTGCGCAATGGATGTTTCTCCCGTCTAACAGCAAGAAATCTCCACTTGAGAAAATGGATAACCCATTGGCCATAAGATACTTCAATCGATCTGGTTCCAATCCAAGACGATTGCTAGACGGCACTAATGGCACAATTTCTCCTATTCGTTTTGCCTCATCTTCGTCGAGCTGTTGTACTTCCGGCACAAATACTTTTCCCATACGTTCCTCCTCTATTTTTATGGTTAACAGTTAATGCCATGCCTCTTTATTACTTATGCCAGTAAAGCAATGAATTTTACTTGCCCCTATGGAGCGTCTGTGATACAATGTAAAACGAGCGCATATTGACAGTAGGGAGAAGGGCTCCATGGCGTTTTTGAGCTTTAGATCTGACGAAGTGCTTTCCGAGTGGGTGACTGAACAAGCAAAGAAGCGGCGCTTATCCAGGTCTGATATTATGAGGGAGGCGCTACTTCAGTACAAAGAAAGACAAGACTCTATGGAAGAGGCGCACCTTGGTGCGAGTCTCGATGCCCTAAAGAGCGAAGTGGGTAACATGTTCCGGGTGTCTAGGACGGAAAAGGGTCTTTTTTTGGAGAAGGTACACCCGGACACAATACAGCTGTAGTTGTTACATTTGCAACAGGAAAGGAGAAGGGAATGGTAAAGCGAGCTGGGGAGAAGGGAGCTATTTTCTCCCAGGAAGATGACGGCAAGGAGCGGCTGGCTCAGCCACAACAGGAGGTAACTCCAAAGGCAAGACCTGACGGTTTGGACCAGGAAGAGGCCCAGAAAATCCTAGACGAGGTCCAGGCTGAAAGTGACGCAGAGTTCATGGAGAGATACACGGATGTGGACATGAACGAGCTCATAATGCAGGGCTATGTATCCCATACGGCCGAGATATGCAAAGACTTTTCTGTCACTTTGCGAACGCTAAAGAAGAAAGAAGAGCTGGACATCAAGGATAGAATATCTGGATACGAGGGGGTGTCCATGTATATCCTTGACCAAACCAATGCGAATACGCTAGCATACTGCATAATGGAGCTCAACGGAACGGGGCTTCCGGACGACTTTGATAAGCGCAGGGAGATTATCGACAATCTGTCTGACGTCATAACGGTTGCTATTCTCGATGAGTTCAGGGACCTAAACAAAGCGCTCGTGATCATGCTCAAAGGGTCGTCAAAAAACTCTTTAGCACGTCGTCTGTTTGGGCAAGAGTCAATCTAAAACTAGACGGCGTGCGACCTGAGAGCGAGCTTGAAGAACTTCTTTTAGTAGAGGCCTATAAGAGGCGCCAAAGAATCGAGATACTGAAGACCAAGGCCATTTTGATGGCCATGGTAAATCCGGACAAAGCGCACGAAGCGTTCATGGAGTATCTGAAGCTTGCGTCGCCCGATTACGCTGGGATACGAAAGGACATGGACGATAAGCTTATCAATGTGCTCCATGGCGGCATGGAAAATGTATTTGTCCTTGGGAAGCGCGGCGGGGCGTTTATTGCTACGGAAGTAAAACGCGAAGATGCCTAGTTACGAAGAACAGTTAGCCGCGTATAGGGCCCAACTTCGGGCAGCTTCTGGCCCGGTTATGCCAACGGCACAAACCAGCCCTGGCATATCGGAAACCATATCACTTGCGTTCAATACACTAAGGCAGGACTTGTCTGGCCTGGCCGCGATGGTACGCTCTACTCCATCCACGCCATACATGTCAGATATAGCCCCGGCTCCTGCATATTTTCATCCTGGCGGACTCATGCAATCGGCCGCTCATACGGCCGGTATTACTGCTCCATCCATAAGTCTAAATGCCGCTCAATACCAAAGAGAGTCCAACTTAGCAATGGCGCAAACTATGGGCGATATAGCTCGCTCGACCAGTATGGCAGCCGGTGGGGTGGCTTCTGGATTAGCCGGTGGTATTGCTTTCGAGGGGCTATTTGGAATGTTCTCGTCCGGCACTCGCGCAGCTATGCTTGGCCGTGCCATATCCGGCGGAAAGCTCGGGGCCTCTCTATTGGGTGGGCTAGGGAGTCGAGTCGCCGGGACGGCACTGGGGGGTACGGCTGGCATGGCCTTGGGGGGAGCGGCTGGGGGAGTGTTAGGCGCGGCTTCTGCTGTCGCATTACCGGCTGCGGCGTATTACGGACTTTTCGAAGCCGCAGGAGAAATGACGCAGCATGCCGAAGTTCGCGGTCAGATGCGCGACTATCTCCAGCAGACGTCCTGGCGATATATGGGCGGACGAGGGTTCACTAGCGGCGAGAGGCGCGATATTTCCAAGAACTTGGCTTATCAGGCTATGAGCGATAGAGACTTTGATTATGGTGAAATGCAGGGCATTTTGCAAACCGGAACAGAGCTCGGCATGTTTAATGCGACGAGAGACGCGGAGGACTTCAAGCGCAAGTTCAAAGAACTTAAAGAAGGCCTCAAGACGATTGCGTCTACCATGAAGGTAAGCCTCGATGAAGGCATGCAGTTGATGGCCGAGCTAAAGCAAGGCGGATTTTACACTGGAGCGGAGCAGGGCGCGGCAGCCATAAGGGGGGCCGGTTTGGGATTTGTTTCGGGCTTCAGTGCGCGAGAGATGCACGAAGTGGGCTTGCGTGGCGCCGCCATGTTCAGAGGCACCGGAACGCCCACCCGTTTTGGGTTTGAAATGGCCCAGGTTAACGTAGCTGCCGTGCAGCAAATGCAACGTATGGGCGCAATTAGCCAAGAAGACGTCAACCAAATGGGTGGCGTTTTTGGCGCGGGTATGCAAATGACCCAGTTAACGGGGCGATTTATGCAGACCCAATATGGCAGGGCCATGGGGGCAATTTTAGCTAGCGGTCCTGGTGGGACACCAAATCAGGAAGCGGCCATGCGACTTCTGGCTGGAGAGAACCCGGTAAACATATTGTCCGGGATGAATATAAACCCACTCAACATAACACCCGGAGCCATGGCTACCGCCGTAGATAAGTTTGGTCCTCAATTCATGAGGGCCATGACTGCTCGACAGGTTGGTAGATACGCAGAAGAGCTGCAGGGTCGTTATCCTTCTATGGCCCCAGAAGCTGCATTTTCTCATGCTGCTTTTGCCATGCAAGCGGCTACCAATGTACAGGAAGTGAACCTACTGCATGGTCTTTACCAAAGAGGACCAGAATTGCTGCGAGGGCAACGTGCAGCCATTTTGGAACAAATGAGGAGCAGAGCAGAAGACCAGTTTGCTCGGCAAAATACGCTTTGGCAAAGAACAGGCTTGCCTGGGTTATGGAGAGGTATTCGAAGGGAGGTTCTGGCTCCGGCTGCAGAGCCATTTATTAGTCTTGGGCAGGAGGTAGAGGGTCTTGCCGCGGACATTGGCAGGTGGTGGAGCGGAACGAAAGTGGAGAGGGTCACCCCCTACGACAGAGGCTTTCTGTGGGACGCGGCAATGCGGGGCGTCACCGTAGACGATCCCATGGAGCGTGCCATAACTAGCCGCGAAATGGAGATATTGAAGTCTAGAGGAGAGACCAGAGTATTGACTGGGCGACAATTGATGGACGCTCAGCAACAAGGCCGCGCCGTCGTTGCTACTGGTGTCTTCGGTGCGAGAGTAGATCCGGAATTTTCTGTTAGTGGGTTAATGCCAACTGAAAGAGGGTTGAGGTCACGTCGGCGAGAGATAGCCGCATTTAGGCAGGGCCAAAGACTACAAGCAGACGAGAAGCTCTGGTCTACGGATGCCGGGAGGCAAGCTCAAGAAGCTGCCTGGAAGATACTTTCTATCGAACAGCCTGGTGGTCTGACACTATTTGAGCAGATCGCCAGGCAGCGAGATAAGGGCGAAGACTTCGACTTGGATACGATGAACAAGTTGGCGGCCCAAGTTCGAGCTGTACCAGAGGCGCGGCGCGGCATGGTGGCCGGTGCCCTATTGCGAGCAGCCAATATTAGTCCTGAAATGATGGTAGAGCTCACAGCAAGTGCTGGGACGGCGGTAGACATCAGCGAGGGGGCGAAAGAGCGCAGAAGGGGGGAAATGGCGAAAGCCGCCGGAGCTATAGTTGCCGACATAGAACGAGAATCCGGGCTGCTGCCGAACGAGCTAACCGGAAGCCGGGGTGCTTTTCGAGCTCACTTGCAAAAAGAAGGCATAGCAGACGATTCAGGAAAAGTAGCCGAGTTTCTACGGGGTGGTGGGTTTAGTGCCCTTCTGGCTGTCAGGAGGGGTGAAAAAACATCCAAGTGGCTACAAGCAAAAATGATCAGCGCTGGATTGTCCGAGCAGAGAGCGGCTAGACTGACCATTATGTCCCAGCAGATACCGGAAGAGCGGTTGCGGGAGATAATCACAAGTAGAGCAGACCCCTTCGAGCGCGATATAACGGCAGACGCCTTGCGCAGATACAAAGACCAGATTCGCAGGGGTGTAAGTACTCCTGAAGCCGAAACGCTCGTGTCGACCATAGAGGAACAAAAGAGTCTACAGGATGTGGCCAGATCTCTTCTTTACGCAAGCAAACCCGCCCTCGCAGGCTTAGGGGTTGGACAAATACAGCTTCGTCGGAGGATGGAGTCGTTAAGAGGAGGACTTGAGGGCACAGCGGAAATAACGCCAGAAGCGAGAGAGCGGCTCGAAGAGCTATGGGGCAGATCATTCAAGAAGAAAGATATAGAAAAAGCTCTGGCCGGGGCTAGGGTCATAGATGATGCGGTTGTGAGAATAGGGGCTGGACTTATAACAGAAGCTGTTAATCCTGATGCTCAGGCGGAAAGAACTATACCGAAGAAATTGCAAGATAGGCTTTTGATCCAAGAGCTTATGTTCAGAGATCCCGTGCAAGCAAAAATGCTACAGGCGCTAGATGATATAACCACCATATTGTCTGGTATGCGCAAAAAGACACCGGCCAATACTTCCGCTAACACTCCACTTGGAGACATAGATTTAATGATGACAGTTGCCGGTTAGTTAATAGAGCAGAAAAGAGATAATTGATGGCCGAGATAAACATACAGCAAGCCACGGCTCGTCCAGCGAACCTAAAGCTTGTGTCTCCTAAACTACAGGAGCCGGAAGCGACGTTTATCGAGAGGGCCGTTCCGAACCAATCTTGGTCTACGGTTATGGCCCTTAATTTTATCATGGAACATGAAAATGACCTTCGGGATAATGCTGTTTTGGCGGATGTCATAGCCTCCACGATATCCGCAACGATAAGCGGTGGGGTTACGCAAGACGACCTGGATGAATTTTATGCAGAATCTATCGAACGTAGAGGAGATATAGACCTCGAGGCCATAGACGAAACCACGTACAAAAACCAAAGAGATCCGACGTTATTGCGTAATTTCGTGGCTTCGGTGCTTATCGGTTCAGGCGTGGAAGAAGAACTGGCTGAGGACTTAGTAGAAGCTGTCTCGGACGATAGAATCGTGGCCGTCGTTGATGATGCTGTTGGCGAGCAGCGCGAATTGGGTAGTGCAGCAGAAACTGAAGCCCGTGCGGAAGAGATAGCGCAAAAGCTAGGGCTGCAGCGGATACCTTCTGATTTGGAAGAGAAAAACCTGATCATTTCAGGGGTCTTCGTAACTGATTCTACGGATTCCTATGTCAAGAAGGTGATCAAATAATGCCTACATATTTTAATGTCATGGATGTTATTCGCGGGAATCTGCCAGGCATATCGGCCAGATCGCTCATGGTGAAATCTCCGTATTTGACTGGCAATGCAGAGGTGTTAATATCCGAAGATAAGTTCAATTGGTCGTTTCGTTCTGCCACGGTGAATAAGGTAACAAATAAACCGGAAATAGGTGATCGAGAGCAAAAGCTTCGTGGCGTCACAACCAAAGATGAGACTTTTGCCACATTACAAATCGTAAAGGCTGGGCAAACCAATCCAGAAATAACGTTCAAAGAATTCATACTCCAGTCAGCCCAGGAGACGTCCCAAGAGAAGTACCAGCTTATCGAGACATTTGGAGAAACGGTCGGATTCTTTTTCGGGTCGCGGCCAAAGCTCTATCGGTATTCTGGGACATTGGTAAATACTAGTGATTATCTGTGGCGTGATAACTGGAAAGAGTTCTATGAAAGCAAACTCCGTGGTACGCAACTAGTGGAACAAAAAAAGCGAGCCTATTTGACCTACGATTTTGTTCTCCGGGAAGGCTATATCCTAGATTTCAGTATGGTTCAGAGTTCCGCGCATCCGAACCACATGGATTTCAATTTCACTATGTTTATCACCAAAGAGGTGAATTTGAATCCGGCTATCGTAGAAGAGGTACAGTCCGGAGTATTAAGCATTACTGCCGATTTGCCAAGTAAGGCGCAAAAGATCTTTGAAGGGATGCGCAATAATTATGACGACATGAAAAAGGCGTTTAGGTCTGCGACGAAAGCAGCCTCATGGGTTGCCCAAGTAGGAAGTACCGTTACGCGATCTGTTGCTAAGCTAAGCTTGCCACCAGAGGAGGTAACTACTACGCCCGATGGAATACCGGTAACTGCGGAAGAGTACGCTATGCTTACGGATTGGCGTACAGACGAGGCGGGGCTTGGTCCCCCGGCCGAGGGCGAGAGCATATACAGCAGAGAGCGTATCGAGGGGGTACGGCAATATATCGGGCAAAGAAATCTAGCCCAGCCTAGCCCAGCCCCGGCAAGCACGCAGCCAGAAGCTCCGTATGAGCTACCATCTGGCCCAATATCAATAGGGATAGGCGGCGTTTCGGCTTCCGTTAATATTGGGGAGCCGCCGGAACGATGGCACGGAAGCCATCCAATAGGGGAAGTCAAAGAGGATGGAACCACGAACAGCGTTACAGACAGAGGAAAGTGGGAATATGTTGAAACTATGCGGGGGATCGCTTCTAGTTTTGGCGTTGGGTTATACGAAACTGACGTGAGTTCCCAAAAATACGGTTCAGACGTAGTGCGCTCGAAAGTTGTGCATAGAGTAGATCCGGCGTCCTCGGGCTCTGGGAGTTCACTGTCTACTGGCATACGACGCGATGTATATGTTCAGAGGGTACAATAATGCCTGGACGAAGACTGAACGTGCAGTGTTTTCTTGAGGGCATCAGGGTGCCTTTTCTTGGCTGCCAGATCAACATTACCACCAACCAGGCTTCTACGGCGTCTATTAACGTTGTAGCCACTAAAGAGATTTTCGGGATTCGCCCAAAAACACATGTCCATCTATTCTTTTGGGATGAAGCCACATCTCCCTCTGTTCCGGATGGAGCATGGCGTTTGTTGTGGGAAGGCGAGGTTGTTGGTATAGGGTATTCTAAATCCCCAGTGAGCAGATCTGCCCAGCTTGCTTGCAAGGATTTGTCTAACTACTGGGATTATACCTTGCGTGGTATGTTGAACATACGTAGCGGTCTGCGCATCCGCACCGAAAAGCTTTATTTCTATGGGAATTTAGACCCAATGGTAAAAATACCAACAGGTGGGTCTCCGGTTGATAACTTTGTCACGTGGGAGATGTCAAAGTCCAGGCCTATTCCGGACTCAATCCACGCCATTTTAGCGGAATTTGCGAACAAGCTTCCGCTATACAAGAAGATGAATGAGGCCTACAAAATGGATAAGCAGTTGGTGCTTAGGCCAGATACCAACATTACCGATTTGCTGAAGGCCCAGACATTTGATACATTGATTCGGAATATCGAGGGCCGGAGCGGAAGCTTTGTCCCTATAAGAGACGTATTGCTGTCGTTTTGTAGGCTTGTGTACTACAATATAGTTAGCGTACCATCGGCGTCGTATGTGGGGAATAACCTAAACGCGTTCATTATGAAGCCCAACCTGTACGGCACTGTTCCTCCGGCATGCAATGTCATTTTGCCGGATATTTTGACTTCTGTGACGTACCATAGGAACTTCATGGCGGAACCCACTAGGATGCTTATGCACACCGCCACTATAGCCGGGATAGAAGAATCTGAAATGCTGCAGCCAGCTTACATAGCTCCCGCTAAGCTGGGAAGGGATATTTCGAACCTTGCAGCAGCGGAGCGCCAAAAGAAGGAGTATTATGATGCTAAGCTCTATACAGGCGAGGAGAGAGAGAAGGGGATTCTTCCGGTAGAGATCAATATGTCTCATCCGGAATATTTGGCGCTTGGAGCCGGGAGCGAAGTCTCGCAAGCCAAGGAAATCCGGTCTGTGGCTGAGCGAGTCCTAGAGTATAGGTTCCAAATGGCCAGATACTCCAATAGGACATTAAGCGCCGTAACAGATCTTAACCCATGGCTTGTGTGCAACTTCCCATGTGCTATTTTCGACGCTGGGCGTTCATACATCGGGGTGATAGCCAACATCACCCACACGATTTCCGCCTCTGGTGGTGGCCATACTGCTATAGACTGCAATTTGGCCTATGAGATTGACCCAGATGAAGAGGACTCTCCTGTATTGCCCCGGTGGTTCAACGAGGCGTATCGGCCCAATAAAATCAACGATACGTACAAGGCACTTTTTGGGTGCCAGGCAATGGAGGGGGACAGGAGAAACGCAGAAGAGGTCGAGCTTGGAGAAGATCAAGGCACCTCTTCCGCAGTAAAAATGTCAGAGCCTGGCGGCAAGCAGGCCAAGATAAGCGATCTCGCGCTGGGGCTCTATAATCCATATGACAGGAACGCGGAATCTAGGTATAGAAGCGCAGTAGAAAGTGGCGCGGCCTATGCGTTTGCAGACGGATATCGTAGGCGCCCCATAGCCACGATAAAAGATGTAGCCAGATTTTATGGCCTGAAGAACGCAGATGCCATGAATGTTGCTGAATTACAAAATACGCTTGAGTCTCCATCTGGTGCAAGCCTAGACGGATGGGAGGGAGACACTACGGCCGGGCTTTCCAACGCGGACTATTTTGTGGATAGCCGCAAAGAAGTCATACGGGCCTATATGGACGATCCGGAAACTGGCATACGAGCTAGAAAGATACTTGATGGGCGATAATTATGGACAGAGAACAAGAATTTGATATGTGGCAGAGATGGTCTAAGACGAAAGACCCGGAAGTGTTAGAGCACTTGCTTACGTCTATGGACCCAATGATCCAGAAGCGCGTAATGCAGTTTCGCTCGGCGCCAATGCCGCAGAGCGCCATAGAAGCTGAAGCCAGAAAGCAAGCTATTAACGCGTTCGAAACGTTTAAGCCTTCGAAGGGGGCCCAGCTGGGGACCCACGTCAATAATTACCTGCGCAAGGTTTATAGATATGTCACCACATATCAAAACATAGGTCGCATGCCAGAGAGCCGCACCGCCAAAATTGATATGTTCCAAAAGACCAAATCATACCTGCAGCAGGTGAAGGGGCGCGAGCCGACCAACGTCGAATTGGCTGATGAGCTTGGATGGTCCCAACGAGAGGTCACCAGGATGGAGCGAGAGCTCAGAAAGGATTTGGGTCTAGAAGCAAGCTTTGGAGACGTAGGATTTGGTGGGGTAAGCAGAGAAGCGGACCTGCTGAATTACGGGTATTATGAGCTTACTCCAGAAGAGCAGCTAGTTATGGATTACACTACCGGCCAGCATGGCAAGCCCAGGCTCAAGATGGACCAAATTGCTAAGCGCATGGGCAAAACCGTACGCCAGGTGGGATTGATAAAGAGCAAGGTTATTTCTAAGCTCGAGAGGTTTGCTTGATGGCAACTCCGGCGTTAATAGCCCAGCTTCAACGAGATGCAGTTAAGTACACCCGCGTGGAGCTTACCAGGCTTGGTCGGGAGGTCGAGTTCATCGACAAGATTGACACGACCGTAGATTTCATGGTTGGGTCTGTTATTGATGGCCTAATGACTACCATAGAGTCGGCTATTACGGCGCACACGAACATACCAGAAGACAATGCCATTGTGCGTGGGCTGGTCACAAACGCCATTTACAAGGCGATTGATAATGTTTTGGTCACGGGCATTTCTGATATGGTAAACAGGAGACCGGGGGAGATATTCTCCAGGTTGACGGGATTGTCTTCGCTAGGCAATCTCATCAATAGTTTCTCTAATAGATCTGGTGACAGAATCCGTTCTTCCCTTAAGGAGGTCTCTAGGGGGGCGTTTGATTACGCGGAAGACATCGCGGAGAATACCGCAGATGTCACGGATAGGCTATACAACAAAATGTTCAATATTGTGTCTCTAACGATGTCTCAAGACCCGTCTATGATAGGGTCTCTTGCTACCGCATCGCTACAGAGATTTATAGAGGAGGGCGGCACAGCCAACGATAGACTAAGCAGATTCGACGACCTAGTCCAATCTGTTGCAACCAATTGCGCAGCTATAGATCCCACCTACTATACGGTGGACCATTACCAAAAGACGAGAGATGCACAGGGCAAACTCGAAGCTGCGGATTCGATATTGGTTAACGTCAGGTCACAGCTAACCTATTCCGATTCCTTTGACGAATATCGCTATGGTCTAGCCCGGCAAAACGTGGAGGATGCGGCAGATATCTTAGCGAGCAATGGAAACTCCGCAAATCGCATCCAGGAGATCATGGGGGCCCTAGAGGAGCTGGATTCCCTCCTTGTGGGGGTAGAGGATTCGTACGGGTTGGTTGAGACGCATAAATCCGCCCTGGAATACTTCATGCAGGAGTTTGAAGGGAATTACAACACCAACGGATGCCTCCTTGGTATCATGAATAATGTGCAAGCCGAAATAAGGTCAGTCATCAATTCTATGGAGGCGGTTTTACTTCGTGGCCAGATATCGGTTATGCCCGAGTATGAGCGTAGGTGGTGGATGCAGTTGTTGGCCATTGTAGAAGACATGAACATAGTCCCAAACAATGTTCCCACATATTTTTCTGCAGACCCAGACGGCTACATAGCGGACTACAATACCAATGTTGGGGTGCCCATGCAGGGGATCACCTTGCCTGGAATCGATCTACTAAGTTCTCAGCTGGGTCAGCTAAAATATTGGGTTGGGAGGAAGCTAAACTACGATATACCAGTTACGCAAATAACAAATATCGCAAGCCAAATCTTAGCCGATAATGCTTCCAGGGAAGCTGCGGTTACTAGCGCCATGGGGACGGCCGCCGGATTTTTCGTTTCGGAAACAGACAAATCTAGGCAGATCCAGCAGCTCATGGACGCTATAGGTATGGACAGAGCCAGTGAACTACTTAAGACCGGGCAATGGTCAGAGTTCTTCGCTCTTAGGCCGGGCAATGCCACATTCTTGGGCCAATTGGAGGAATCTGTGAAGTCGGTACTCACGGACTTCACAGAAACTGAAATGGCGACAATTAACGGAGTAGCGGCTCTCAATGACGTATTGTTGTTCGTGCGAAACACGAAGCGAAGTCGTGATATGCTGGCTTCTACGTTTACGACGTTCAAGGATTTGGCCATAGAGTTCAAAATCAACCGGGAAATACCAGATGTGCAGCAGGTAGCTGCAGATTTAGACCGATTCATGTCGGAGGTTTCGTAATGTCAGATGTCCGGGTTACGGTGCCGAACGCATACGACTACGTAATTTCTACGTCTACAGACTTCCCCCTGCAGGTTACCGGGCTCGGGAAGCTTATCCAGTTGGTGGCGTTTGCCATTAAAACTACTCCCGGGAGAGACATTCTCAGCCCAGATTATGGCATGGGCATACGCGATATCTTGCCGGTAGCCGCTCACTCCATAACAGAACAAAGCGCCAAATCTGATGTAGCTCGGGCGCTATTGAAGATACAGGAAGAGATCATTACTCTTCAAGAGACCGAAGCAAACACGAATTCCGAAACACTAGTACGGCTAGATTTGCTAGACGTAGAATTCGATATTGACAATGCCATATGGGAGGTTACTGTAAGGGTAACCTCTGCGGCTGGAGAAAGTGCTAGGCTTACGCTAACCGTCTAGGAGCATGACATGGCGAAATTTGAACTTCCTATTGAGAAATTCCTGGTAACGAAAATTCAGGAAAACTTCCCCGATTTCGACCTTCGTCAAGGTACTGCGTTTCGGGATATGGTTATCAAGCCAATCGCTGTATTTCTGCAGCCTTATCGGGACCAGGCTAACATCATAAAGCGCAACCTGTCTTTGCGCAACTTCGAGACCATGATAGACGAAGAAATGGATTCGTTGGTTGCGAATATGTTTGTGGCCCGAAGGGGCGGCGGGAAGTCTACCGGAACGGTGAGGGTTTATCTGACCGAAGCTATAGCCGTAACCATCACCACTGACACCCAATTCCAGACGGCTAGTGGCCTCATATTCTACCCTACTGAGACGAGCACCTTCTTGGCGGAAGAGGTTGCCCTTAATCCTGACGGATTGTATTTCTATGTGGACATCTCGGTGGAATCGGAAGGAGAGGGCGAGGAATACAACATAGACGAGAACTCTATTGTCTTTATGACCGGTGGCCCGGATAATGTGGTTAAGGTTGACAATCCAGCGGCATTTGCGTCTGGCGTGGATGTCGAAGACAACGCGGCCTTAAAGCAGCGTACGGAGTATGGTATTTCCGTCAGGGATCTAGTCATAAAGAAATCAATTCAATTCGCGATCCTAGAGAACTTCGAGGCCGTTCGCGAAGTGGTGCCAATCGGATACGGCGACCCAGAAATGGAACGAGACGTAGTGCCTGGTATCCTGGCTATGCTTCCACTTCTGGATGAATCTACCACGGGCGTCATTTCCGGTGGCAACCAATTCACTGACGCCGCTATTGTCAATTGGCATACATTGGGAGTTAAGCCTGGGCACGAGCTCCTCATTAAGGATTCTCCAGATACAGGCACGCACTTCATCGAGGCGGTGACGAGCAGCACTCTAACCATAGATGGAACCCTTACGAACCGCAGCAATGTGCAATATGGGATTGACGGTGTGGTTCGTGACGATACGTTTCATATCGGCGGCAAGGTCGATGTCTACCTAGACTCTACTGGGGTCGTGACTAACACCGTAGTTCTTGCCCCGGCGCAAGAGGTTAACGAGGTTTCAGAGGAATCGCTGCCGTATTATGAAGGCGGAGTGGCCTTTGTTTTGCCAGTAGTAGGGATCTATAGGATCATAGAAATCGATCCGGCAACTCGAGAGCAAATCGGCACCGCATTAGAGCTTGGTGTAGACTACCAGATAAACGTTTTGGACCCGCTATTCCGGTATTCGGTTACGGAGCAGATAGAAATACAGCTCCTGGAAACTAATCCAGCTGCGCCGAGATATTTCATCGGCTCTACACTGCAGGTGGATTATTATGCGGATAGCTTGGTTGGTTCTACTCAAGAATACATTAGCAGTCTCCTGAACAGGGTCATTACTGCGGACATCATAGCCCGAAGAGCGATACCATCTTTTGTTGACATAGATATGGAGTATAAAGGCACTATCGAAGAAGAGAATTTGGTCAACGTTATCAGTGAGTACATCGATGGTCTTAGCATCGGGGCATCTCTCCAGGCCTCGGACTTGGTCTCGGTAGTGTACTATTTCAGTGTCGAGTTTGTGGCTCTAGCATTTACTATGTCGGCAGAGACGCATGCGGCAGATGGCACCGTAACTACGGATACGTCTGACACGGAGATTGAAATCGATAGAATCACCAAATTTATTCCCAGGAACATCACAGTTACAAAGGTGACGTGATATGCCAAATAACGCCTTCGGCCTAGACCCAGAGCAGATCTATAGAGTTCTTTCTGATTTCTGGAAGGACTACGAACAGCGTGACCAGCTGGCAACGATGTGGGGCGGATTTGCCCAGGTCATGGACAACGAATATCTGCAGTTGTACCAATCGGACTTCTCTAAGGCACTAGCCACGGTCCCCCTGTATTGGCGTTACCAATGGGTGAATTTGGTACTAGATAGCTGGATTTCCAATGAGGTTATCCATGAGCACCATTGGTACGAAAAGACAACCACCTTTGTGGCTGAGCGAAGCACTGGTCAGCTGGTAGAGGGGACCGGATACACCGAGCTGGTTGACACTACTGTAGATTTCACTGCGGAAGGCATTGGCACCGGTCACGTTTTGCTTATGGCTGGAAGCGAATACAGGGCCACAAACGTCTCTGGCAATACCATAAGAATAGCGGAGGTTTTGCCTGCCGCCGCAAACGTTACGTATGAGATACGGGAGCGCTATTTTGACTTGATGGGGGACACCAGCGCGGCGCTGGGTTCGTGCCATGCTACGCACCCCACTGATGACAACATCTTCGAAACAGAGGCAGGGTCCTTAACCCCAACGGTTGCTCTGCCGTGGATATACACACGAGGCGTAGGAGAGCTTTCTGTGTATAGAAACGACATTTTGCAGACGATTGATGAAGATTTCACAGAAGCTACCAACCAGAGCATATCCTTTATCCCCGCATTAACCACTGGGGAATCTGTACGGGTAGAAAAAGCACCCAAGGCACGGATTGTCTCGATTATGCTCAATGGTGTTTATCTGACATGGGTTGTAGACTATGAGTTCTCCGACACCTTCGAGATTAAGCTGGTGGAGGCCCTAACAGCCAGAGTAACGGATGGCCTGGGGCACAACATTATGGTCCACTGGCAAGACATTACCACGCCTGTCGCTCATAGCCACAGACAATTCCAGGAAACGCTAGCCGCGCCAAAAGACACTTGGACGGACGCGGTGGGTGATGCTTTTGAGCCAGAACCCGATGGGCAGGGTCCATATCAGTTTGGAGACGACGAGGCGCCGATAGAGGTATGGACAAATGGCGCGAAGCAAGTACGTGCATTACAATCTGAACCGAACAGCGTAACGCTGACCATTGCCGCACCGGCCGGAGTTGGAGACGAGATATTTATTAGGTGGATACGAACTGACGCCAACGTGGAGAACCATAAGCACTTGCGGTATACAAACGTTCTGGGCACAGCTTCACCTACGTTTACCGTGCCATTTGTAATCGACACACGAAGCCACCTCAAGCATATCGTGTACGTTAACGGTGTGATCCAAACGATGGGGCTGAACTATCAGGTTGTTGGACAAAATTCAAACGTGCTTTCCTTCGACGAGGATTTGGTTCCCGGTGATATTGTAGAAGTGGAATACTACGTACGCGAATACCTATATCGCCACATCATAGACCCGACGATATACGCTGCGCCCATAATCCAAGATGGCATAGACATGCCGTCCATTATTTCGATTGATGGAGTAACCCATGAGGTCAGAGACGGATGGCTATATTGCGACTTCGATCTTGATGAGATCTGGATCCCAAATCTGTTTGTCAATGAGCCCACGACGGAAAATAATTTCGGGGCGCCAATCGGCTTCGCCAGACCCAACAATATCGATTACCTTAATGCTGTCAAAGCATTATGGTATTGCTATTGGAACGGACCAGCATTCCAGCTCATCGAAGACGGGTCCAAGATCCTCCTGGATGTCCCGTTTTCTCCAACTGCAACGAGGGTAACGAAGCGCGAGGAGCTATCTGGGTCGGAAGATGTCCACCTTGAGGCTCAAGACGGCACACAATACAACGTCCAGGCGCCACTGGTTCCGACCGTAAACGCGGGGGAGGACGTGCGAGCCTTTCAGCCCTTAGCTACAGGAGTTGAAGTTTGGGATTACGTTACGAACCCAGAGTGGTACAAGCAGTTTCCGCATCTGTACCAGCTTTGGGACCAATTTTCCGTCAGCGGAGAGCCGTTTGTTGGGTTCTGGGATGATCGTGGGTATTTGGACGATGGGGGCTTCTGGGATGACGCCGGTACCGGAGATCCTGCAGAGCTCGAGAGGCTCAATAAGGCCCTGTTTGATCTTATCAAGTGGTTCGTTTTCATAGTTAATGCCGACGCTAGCCTTCTCACCAGTGAAGACCGGTTGGACGACCTCATTTTCTATCTAGATACGATAAAGCCAGCTTACACGAAGTACTTCATTTTGGCCACCCTCCCCGGCACAGAGGACACAGTTAGCCGCCGCGCAACCGATTCGGTTAGCTTCGAAATGGAACTGATCATTGACGAAGTTTGCAGAGACCGCTGGGACGACGATGGAAACATGGACATTAGCGTGGATGGGACCCATTTCTTAACCGTGCTACCCGGGCAGCAAGACCTGGATATCCCGTTCCCATATAGATTGGGAGATAATACCCTCAGGATAGAAGTCAATGGGGTCTTGCAGGTGCTGGGTGTTGATTATCAAGAGGTTACAGCGGTGCAGGCGCATTTCTTTTCTGCGTTTGCTGGCGGTGAAGGCATACGAGTTTATCAGGATGATTCTCTGTATTTGCCCATGGACAGGGGCGTCGCCATGGATTTGGTTTCGCTTGTGTAACGATGTAGCACATGCGCTATTTTTAGCTTGACTGTGCTGGCAGAAAGGTCTATAATTTCAAGTGTTTGGAGGACCCTATGGACTGCAATGACAAGATGGTACGTCGCATCACGGGCGAAGTAACGCTTTTGTTTTGCCATCGCGGTAGAGTCATAGATTCCGTCGGAGCAAACACAATAACCGACGTAGCTTATGACGTTATATCTGATTGGGCCGCTCAAGACTTCTCTGATGTTGTGGCGGAAATCGCGGTAGGAGACGGGGGGAATGTCCCCGGAGATCCATTTACGCCAATCCCAGCCACCGAGGCGGATGCGGCATTGGTAAACGAGCTTGATAGAAAAGCTGTGGCAACGATCAGCAAGCTGGGCTCCAATATTACCGAATACGTGACTTCATTCTTGCCGGGCGAAGGCGTAGGCCAATTGACCGAGGTTGGTCTATTTACCACCACAAACAGGATGTTTGCTAGACATACATTTGGCGTAAAAGTGAAAAATGGTACCACACTTATCGTACGCTGGAAAGTCACGTTTTAGTGGAGATTTCCCATGAGCCAGACTCGTATTTGGGACTTTGGGGCCCCGCGAAAATCCCAATATCTAAACGATCACTTTGTGGGTATTGTGCCTACCAAGAGCGTCTACAGCGGCTATAGCGTCCGCGCGACGTCTCCGGCGTCGCTTAACCTTGACATCAAGCTGGATGGCGCTACAGCCTCCATTTTGATGACCGAAGAGGGCATTAAGGTAACCGAAACCGCCGATCTTTTGAATGCGGTAACCATAGTCCCGGATCCGGCACAAGATCGCATTGACTACGTTGTTGCGGCTCACCAGTACACCAATGCGAACAACCCGCAAACCTACGAGGTTATCCAGGGTACCGCAGGATCGCCACCGATACCCCCGGCTTCCGTTCCGCAGTATAAGGTCCTCCTGGCGACCGTATATGTCCCGGCCGCTGCGGCAGCCATTACTGACGACCTTATCAACCAGAGCGAGTACATCAACATAGGCAATGATTTTGGGCGAGATGGGTTCCTAGAGCTCCGTCCTGACCCACAAACCCCTCCGACCAATACGGTGTTCGTAAACGGTGGCACGTATGTTGATTCTCTGGGCTCTTCAGCTGTTACCGTTGCCGATGATATTGCTGCTGCTGTGACGTTCCCGACAGTGACAGCTCCCGGACAAGAGCGTATCGATCTCATTGGCCTGAATGACGCTGGCGCTGCTGTTCGGATCGCTGGGGTAGAGGCCGCAGCTGGGCTTGCCGCTCCTCCTGCTTACCCAAACAATATCCAGGTAGTGGGCGAAATCACCATTGACGAGCCGACCGCTGTGCTTATCAGGCCTGGGGATATCCGCGACGTGCGCTTTATCTTTAACCTGGGATCTCTTGGCGGCGTAGCCGGTGAGTTTGTGGCGGCCAGAGCAACCGACACCACGCCTAGCTATCTATTCAATAAACTGTCAGCCGGAACAAATATTACTTTCAACGTCCTAAATCCAGGTGCGAACGAACAGATACAAGTTAATGCTTCTGTTCCGGCCGCTGGTGAGGCTAATACGTCCAGCAACGCTGGCGGTACCGCAGGTCTTGCCCTGCCCAAGGCTGGCGTTGATCTACCGTTTAAGGGCATAACGCCTGGTGGGAATATTAGCTTTACTGTCAACGCAAATGATGTCGTTATCAGTGGCCGCCCAGAGCAACTTGATCTTATGTGTAGGGGCATTGTTATTGCACCAGATTTGGATTTCTGGAAAACAACTAATGGCGGCACCACGTACCTTTTCATGTTGCCCAATAGTCTCCTCAAATACGTTCATTTTTCACAAGGTGTCGTTGACTCCGGCGCCGCCCAACCAACGGTCATGCTTACCGTTAATGGCGCACCCGCATTAACGGCGAACGTAGTGCTGTCTGCCGCTCCAGATACTCCGGTGGTCGGAACAGTGATTGGCGGTGGTTTCCCCGTGGCTAACACAGACAGCATTGAAGTCCAGATTGTTGCCCCGGGCACTAATGGGGACGCAGCTAATGTACATGCTACGTTGTTATTTAACACCGTTTGATAGGAGACGGGGATGAGCACTTATTGTAAAGTTGGTGCCGATGCTGACGGCGGCTTCAGAATCCAAGAAACATTTGAAAATGGGCAGGCCCGTTTTGTAGCTGATGGCACTATCTACCCAGTAGATACCGACATTTCAGCATTGCCGCTGAACGAAAACATTATAGCGGCATGGGCCTCTGAGGAATTCACCGAAGATGTCCCATATGTTGCTGTAGACGAGCAGACAACCGAAGAAAAATGGGCGGTAATCAGAGCAACAATTTCGCAGAGACTTGCCGCGTGTGGCTGGACGCAGGCAAGCGATGTAGCATCTAGTGGTTTTTTGACTGCGCAGCAGATTTCGGATTGGTCTGCATATCGGCAAGCGCTGTTGGATATACCCACTACTTATGCTGCGGATCCGGATAGCGTTGAATGGCCAAGTGAACCAGCATAGGGGACTATGATGCCTATTTCTCAGGTATTACCCAGGGCCTCTGGTGGCGTGAGTATCCCAACATATATCGGCGGGAAGACTGTAGCAGCTAGTGGTGGCAGCACGGAGCTTGATAAATTTGATACGGCCGCCTTGACTTGCGCCCCAAACACACAGGCTCTAAAAACCGCAACTACTCTAGCCGGTCCAGTCTGGTCAGCCCAAGCTGGGTATTGGATGTGCGGCCTTAACGGCGGTACGCTGAACATTGTTCAGAAGATACTATATAGCACTGAAGCAACCTCGAACGTCGGCGTTTCAGCCGGTGCCACTCAGACGCGCACTAGCTTCTTTGGGCCTTCTTATGGAAGAGTATTTCGCATCACTGCGAACTTCCACATTGACTATGTGAAGTTTTCGGATGACACTCGGGGAAACGAATACTCGGGCATAGCCTACCCCGGCTTTGTGGCTCGAAATAACGGCCGTGGTCCCTGTAGCGCTACGTTCGGGTATATTTTTGGGGGAGACTGGGTCGGTCTTTTCAAGAACAATGTGGACAATTATCAATACTCTACCACGACTTTTTCCGCGATGGCTAACTTCTTAACCACCCTCGAAGCTTGTCAGCCGGTGAATAACCGCCCTGCAGGGAAAGGTTACTTGCTTGGCTATGTGCAAACAAATGACCCAACGGCAATAAACGATGTCATTGAGGTTGATTTCGCGACGCACACATACTTCTCGCTAGTCACGGCTCTTGTAGACGGGCAGGGAGAGGGAGCTGGAGTTTATAATACTACACATGGATTTGCATGTGGTGGTTCTCCAGCTGTACCGTATCCGCCACAGGATACGGATCGCATCCAACGGTTTGATTTCGCAACCAAGACAACTGCTATGCTTGGCGTGGTTCTGACTTCGCAGAAGGAAGGCCAGGGTGGGGTTTCTACTACTGTTTAGCGCGAGAGTCTAGCATGGGCCGTGACTTAATATTGTCTACGAATGATTTCGCCAACGACGAGAATGGCTTTTTCGAGTGGTATCGAGGGCTGCTCAAGCTGTGCGGATCATTTGGCCAATCGCATTTTTCAGAAAAGCATTTCGTTTTGGACGCTTGCCTTACGCCAAAGCGCAAACTGCGCCAGGCTATGTT
>Ga0180433_10003107_pt1 | contig 24733 bp, 20 predicted proteins | sample SS_ome_8_FD_132980 | JGI IMG/M metagenome (GOLD analysis project Ga0180433, IMG submission 132980) | Hypersaline lake sediment archaeal communities from the Salton Sea, California, USA - SS_1_D_1 metaG | ecosystem: Environmental > Aquatic > Non-marine Saline and Alkaline > Hypersaline >... | reverse complement strand
CATTGGAATAATATAGATCTGTGTATTATTTAGAACGGTACGAACGCGGTCTTCAGATGGGTCCTCATCAATGGATCCATCGTTATCATTATCAATACCATCAATAGGGTCCTCGTTGATAGTGCCATCTGAGTCATCATCAGTGTTTTCTCTTTTGTATGTCTCTGTAATATATTCAATGAAGTTCAAAAGAACCTCATAGGTAACCTTTTCATTACCATGATGTGCTCCCATGAAAAGAACGCCAGGCTCATCCTCATCTAACATAACATTATCGGAGAGTTTCACCATCCAGATATCTCTACCTTGATATGTTTGACCAATTGATGTGACTTTCATAATGTCGGTGTTGGATTGTTGGAGATTTATTAGAAAATCTGTTGTCTCATTATATGTCCTATAATGATATGGATCAATGACTTCAGATGATACAATGGTATATGTATCATCACCAAAGACCGGGCTCATACCTGATATGATTAATAGTAGAGTGACCGATATGATCAATACATACCCATTTTTCATCATATGATATCCTCTAGACTCAACATTATTTAGAAGAAATCCTCTTCAAATGCGGTAAGGTCCATGGTGTTCCAATCATCAAAATCGTTCTTCCCGCGAGATCCATCTGAATAATCTACCATGAGATACATATATCCATAATTCATGACACTTTGGTATGGTCTCCATTTCCACCAATCAAGCTGCCATGGAAACTTTGATACCTGGTCATCGACACCAGGATTATTGATGTTAAGTGTATGCCCACATTCATGCATGTAAGCGCTGGCAAATACGATGTCTCTGTCAAGCCAGGGGAGACTCTTTGCTTTTTCTTCTAATCCTTTACTTGATATCTGATAACTATTTGATCCAAATGCATTACCATTTGCTACAGAACATTGGTAGACCATGACACCATAATGAAACACACCATGCCTCCAGTTATTAGGATCTCCGTGGAGGAAATAATCATCATATATCTTGTCGAGTTCACTTGTTGGTGATCTCCAATCCATAGTTGTTATTTCATCAAAAGGTATTGTATCAGAACCTGAGTCCTCTCTTGTACCATCATCAAGGTGGTATACGAGATTATGTTTATTGTAGGCGGTGTAAAGAAGTTCTTTTGCTCCTTCTGGAAAGATACTTGCTTCTTCGCCATTAGGTCCTGGTCCCATTTGATCTAGTTCAACGAAAAGGTCTTTTCGATAGGGGTCTGATCCCCAATCGGCCATGCGGCATTCTTCAGTGTTCTGAATTCCATCCTTATCATCATCTATGGTCTCATGATCCTCCCAAACAAATGGATCATATTTCCAGTCATGCATCCAGGTGAAGTTCTCCCAATCTCTGCTTTGGGTATATCCCCATTTCCATTCCCATTCTATTGTGACACCATCATTATCAATATCTTCACCAGTATTATCGATCGATGGATCTGTTTTAAACGCATAGACCTCGGTCCAATAGGGTATCTTATCGTTATCGAGATCATTTTGATAAATATCAAATAACATCTCACAATCCCTATCATTTTGATAATAACTGTTATCATCACATCCGTTCAATCGACCATATCCACTGGGGTCCTCTCCGCCCCATATGCCTTTCTACCAGTCATCTCCGGTCCAATGACCTGTTTTAAGATTATATTGAAGTTCCACATCGAAGGTTTCATCGAAATTTCCATAGTTATCACTGATATCACAGAGCCGGTCTCCTGTTGGTTCCTCATCCCATAGTTGAATGGTAATATTGACCCATTCCACATCATCAGGAACATTACAAGTTGCTGACCATTGAGGATCATAAACATATTTTGTATCCGTCCATATGGGACTTGTGAATTCTTCGTTGTCAAATATGACCTTTACATAGAAATCTGGGTCACTAAAGAGATCGATCTTATCTATTGGTTTTAATCCAAGATCTGTTTTTTCCAAACTTCGGATCTGATTGATTTCAACAGTGACAGCAAGGTCTACTTGTGGATCAAGGTCCACAAGACATGATTGGTAACTTTTATTCCATGGGCTTGTTGTATTCATCGAGGATGATACAGTGAAAACAGGTATTGTCATCATCATGAACACTAAGAAAATTATGATCTTATTCATTGTTATTTTCCCCTACTTGTTTTAGAGATTTTCTCTGTATAATGGTAAATAGTATTTACTTATATAAAGTATTATGGATATAACTCCGTCAAAAAGTCAATTTTACTAAGATATAAATAGTAATACCGACATATTGTCGGTTATGGTAGATGAAAAAGATGTGCTTATCCTTAACGAGTTGAAAAAGAACTCTCGTATTTCGACAAAAAAATTAGCTGCAACTATTGAGATACCACGGGTCACCGTTCACGATAGAATTCAAAAAATGGTCGAACGAAAAACGATAAAATCCTTTACCATTATTCCAGATTATCAACAAATGGGAATAACAACAACTATTTTTGCTTTTATCGCACTAAACCCCTATGAATCAAATGTGTCAGCAATGAAAATTGCAGAGAAAATAACTGGTCTTCCAGGAGTATATGAAGTCCATATCGTAGCAGGTGAATATGATCTCCTCATCAAAGTAAGGGGAAAATCATTTGAGGAGGTGGGAAAAAATGTCCTGGCAAAGATCCGCCAGATAAAGGGGGTTGGAAGAACATTTACCTGCCCTTGTTTTACAACAGTAAAAGAAGAAATGTAAAACCAAGAATAATCAGAATAATTTCCAAACAGCCACAGTCTGGGTGTTCTGATTTCCTGCATGATCACTTGCAACAATGGTTACTGTATGTTTTCTAAATGAAAGGGACTCCCATTCCCAGATAAAAGGCTCTTGAGTTAAAGAGGTCTTCAATCGTGAATCAATATAGATGTCGACCTGTTTCAAGCCAGATCCATTCTCTATTACTGAGAACTCAATGGGTAGAGATCCAAAGATGATTGCAAGGGATGAAGGTATCTGTTTTCTGAAATCCCCGTTCATTTTATACATATAACCAATTTGAGGGGAAAGTACATGTACTGTTGGGGGATTTGTATCTATCGTGGAAAAATGAAGAACTGGATTGACTCTTCGAGCACCATTTGAATCAATGGAGATTATCTGCCAGTAATAGACTGATTCAACGTTCAAATCGTTAACGGTATATGATATGGTTTTTGTTGCTGCTGGAAATGGACCAATAGTATCAATGTATGCTGGTTCATCAGTTGCCCCAAAGTAGATCTCATAGTAAACGGAATCATCTGGGTTGGGGTCGCCTCCAGTCCACTCTAGTGTAACAGAAGTTGGTAAATTTACTGCCCCTGATGCAGGTAGAGGATCATCTAATTCATAGGGCAGATATTCATCACAGAAGCCACCATAAACACCTGAGAGATAAAAGGTATTAAATGATGATCCAAGTCCACATTCGTTAAAACGTATCCTAAAATATCCTTGTTCTCCCCAGTTCTTGCCCCAGCTATTCTTACATATCCAATATTGCTCCTCATTGTTATACCCAACGATTGCAACAGCATGTCCACCAACAGCCTCACCATATACATGTTCATAGATCCCAGAGGTATATGCTGAAAAATCCTTATAGACTGTATAACTTGTTACAAGAGGTCCATGATCAATGAGGGCTTGTTGAACAGCAGATATATTGTTTGATGATAGGATTCTACGACCATCAGTTATCTGAATTGCCTGTTCCTGCCAATCGGGACAGACATTTTCACAATCGGTCTGACGAGGTGTATAAGGAAAACAACTCTCCAAAGAGACGCCAACATCCTCTAGTTGTCTTACTGCTTTTTGAACGGTCCATCCACTTGAGCAACTACCGCCACCACAATAAAAGAGATGAGCTTCAGAAAGATCGATATCTATTTGTTGCCCTAGTTCTATCTGAATTACACCTTCAAGTGCCCCGATTGTTCCAAAGGCCACACAGCTTCCACAGCTCAATTGATTACGAATGGGGGTTGTCCAGTCAACACCATCAACATCACGCCAATCATAACTGATGGGAGTTGAAAGTACCGATGAAATCAAAGGATCGTCGTATCCTTCTGGTTCTTCCTCAATGATACAACCAAGTCCAAGATCATCTAAAGAAACCTGGGGGTTGAACACCGACGTAAAATCTGCAGTCCAACTTGCATTCTTCTCTAGAATTGCATCCTGTATCTCAAATAATGTTTCTTCAATTGAATTATCATGAGAACTTACAGTTGATTGATATCCGATAGAATTATCAGCAGCTTGAAACGTTGTAATATATGATTCTGATTGATCTACAGATCCTAAGAATATAAAACATAACATACATAGCGTTCCGATGAGTACAAAGGTGCCAAGTTGCTTCATAGTGTCATCCAAAGTATTTATCAATTAAATAAAGAATAAATTATACTTTATAAATATTCTGAAAAGAAATAAGATTCTGCAAGTGGCTATAAAAGACTTTAATTTGGTAATTATTAATAAAAAATATGGTTTTAAAGATATAAATTATTAATTTTTTTCAAAAATCTTTATATTATAATAACTCATTCTATTATTTGGGAAAAAGAACGGGGGCAAATAAAATGAAGATAAAATCATTTAGCGTAATCGTAACTGTTCTGATGCTAGTAGTTATCATACCAACATCAATTATTGCACAAGGTCAGGATGAAACAGCGATATATCTTGAATATAATTTTATGAAACCAATAGTAACATCTAAGGGCGGATATGATGGCATATCTGATAGCATTACTATTGAAGGTCTTGAAAAGTTACAAGATACAGGAATACCAATGCTACCAGTAAAACCAATACGTGTTCTTTTACCACAAGATAAAACAATAAAAAAGATAAGTGTGAAAACAAACGATGAAAAAGAGATTCCTGGTACCCACTTCATTGAAAGGGGTGCTCAATTGGTCCCACTTATCAGTTCAGTAGATGTAAAGTATACTGGAATACATTCATACTCTCAACAGTCATTAAAAATTGAGAAAATGGAAAATAACGATGGTGGTCTCTACTCAATAACTGGTAGCTATAATTGGAGAGGTTTCAAGATTCTTTATCTCACATTACATCCAGTGATATATGATGAAACAACTGGTAAAATATCATATCATACTTCAATGGAATTACGTATCGACCTATATGAATCTGAACCATCTGGAGGTTATCGAAACCTAAGATCGGATGATATGCTTATATCTAGCCTCGTTGAAAATCCCGAAGAAATATCATCATATACCAAACAATATCAGAGCCTAAGTACTATAGACACTGCCCAATATCTAATAATAACAAATGAACAATTAAAACAAGCCAATGGTGAAAAAACATTCCAAGATCTTGCTGAATCTAAAATAAATCAAGGTATCTCAGCAAAGATCATAACAGTGGAAGAGATCCTTGCAGATCCTGATTTTTCAGTTAATGGGATATGGGGAGATAACAACCCAGACAATCCATTCTATCAAGAAGATGTCTCTGATGTCCTTACTTTATTTGATGATAGACAAGCAAGGATCCGTAACTATATCCGATATGCATATACCGAACTAGGGACAGAATATGTTCTTCTTGCAGGGGACTCAGATGAAATCGTTCTAAAGGATAATACGGTTCCATGCAGAAAGCTTTTTGCTGATGAAGAAGGATTGCCATTGAATGGGATATTAGAATATGAGGCAGATGATATACCTTCAGATGTCTACTATGCCTGTCTTGATGGTAATTTCAATGATGATCATGATGATCATTTTGGTGAAAGCAGTGAATTCAACAACGAAAATGATGTAGATGAAGCAGATCTACTTGCAGAGGTCTATGTTGGAAGAGCCTGTGTAGACTCGTCTGAGGAAGTATCTAACTTTGTATCTAAGACCCTCTGGTATGAGCAAACAAATGATGACTATCTAAAAAATATTGCGTTTATTGGAGAATACCTTGGATTTCCCGGTGTCTCAGCCTATGGTGGTAATTATAAGGATTATATTGAAGCGCAAGTTAACATTCCTGATCGATACCTGATAACAAAGATCTACGATCGGGAGGAGAGATGGGACTTTATGTGGCTACATGGTCATCTTTGCAGCAATTCATATCATCTCATCAATCATGATGGTCATGGAAATGAATACTACATAATGAAATCAGGTGGCGATGGGATAAGATGTTTAACCAATGAAAAACCATTTTTCATCTATTCCCATTCCTGTTTGACTGGATCTTTTGATAACTGGGATTGTTACCAGGGATTCCAGGAACATGATTGTATTGCAGAGATTCTTACCTGTGAGATCCCATATGGTGCATTTGCATGCATATTAAACGCTCGATATGGTCTTGGAAGCGATGGCACTTTGGAATCTCCCTCTGGGGCCTATGATGAATCCTTTTATAGGGCCATATTTGAAGAGAATATCGCTGAACTCGGTCATGCGAGCCATTACTCAAAAGAAGATCATATTTGGCAGATAGATGAAAATGGAATGCGATGGTGCTATTATCAGACAAATCTCTTCGGCGATCCAAGTCTAAGGGTAAAAACGCCTAACACCGCGCCATCAACACCAAGTTTAAACGGTAATGATCAAGGAAAGATCGGTGAAGAACAACAGTATTTTCTTTCTTCTCAAGACCCTGAATCTGATAATATATTCTATCTGGTCGATTGGGGTGATGGAACAAATACCGATTGGATCGGTCCTTACCAACCAGGGGCAGAGGTCATGGTGTATCATACATATACAGAAAAAAACACATACCTAATACAGGTTAAAGCCAAAGATGTTTATGATGCTGAGAGCCAATGGGCGACCCTTGATGTCACCATGCCAAAAGCAAGAGATATACATCGATTCGGATTTGCTTTCCTACCCAATCTTTTTCATTTTCCCTTTATCGATCTATATTGATAATGAAAGATGAATGGATAGAAACAAAGCGATGCGTCGATCATCAAGACAAACTGTTCAATAGGTTTATAAGTTTGGAAATATAGATATTTTTTAAAAAAAACTTAGGAGGGCACTATAAAATGCCCTTTATCTCCATAGATTATTATCTGCGAAACAGAAGCTCTTCGAGCTTTATTGATTGTAATTCCCAGACCTTACATAACATGTTTTTTTGCCTCCCCAGGCTTATTGAAAGAGAAAAAGAACATATAGTATTTGTAGACTTTGGTTTTTTCAAATATTAATATTCTTCAATAAATGTTAGCTCCTTATGAGGTTTACATTGAGTACAGGTTCCTAGTGCGCAACTCCAAAAATTCACCCCTTGATCCCCAAACCGTCGTTTACATTTCTTACAGATCACTTGTACATCACCTAACAAATAATTGATGGGGTGAAACGAATTATTAAGCATTTGTGTACAGTTCTATCCAAATCCATATTTTTTAGTGTAAAAATTATAAGAAATTCTTATCCTATATATTGTTCAATCCTTAAGGATGGCATCAACTTTATTTAAAAGAGAATCCTTGTCAAATGGTTTCATGATGTAATCTGCTAAACCCTCATCAAGTAAAACCTGTTTACGTTTTTCAGATATCTCAAGAACACTCATAAAAGCGACTTTGATACCCCGGTCATTACGTTTGATACGATTGAAAACATCCCAACCACTCATCCCAGGCATCATGATATCAAGAAGGATTAGGTCGACTGGTTGTTTCTCTAATTTCTTTAAACATTCCTCACCACTGTACGCGGGAACAACCTGATACCCGCCAAGTTCAAGAACCGTTCTTGTTAGATCAACGATATCTGGTTCATTATCAACAACCATGATTTTTTTCATCACATCAACTCACCTTAGGCCACCATTCATGTTGTGCCTTGACTAGACCAGTATATCTATTAACACTTTTTAAGGTAACGTTATTGATCTGGAGTCACTGGAAGTTTTAATAGGTTGTTATGTGTTACAATGGTATCTTATGGTGGCAAGGACCATGATTGCTCGGTGGCAATGGTTGAAAGGAAAAGGTATTGCTCATATTGAGACCTGGAGACCATATACGGTTATATGGTGTGGTCTGTTGAGCCTAACCGGTGCATGTCTTGTTTACGGTCAGCTACCACCAATAGATCATGTTGCCCTTGTTCTATCAATTCCAATTATGGGCTGGATCGCAGGTTTATACCTTTCTGATTATCTTGACATTCGTTTGGATATGATTCAGAAGGCACATCGTCCGATACCATCTGGTCGGATCCATCCATATGAGGCATTAATGTTTGGAGCAATGTTTGCAGGTTTAGGATTGGTTTTGACAATACAGCTTGGTTTTCAAAATATTCTCCTTGCGTTCGTTGCTGCATTATTGGTCTTTTCCTATGCTCGAATTACTAAACCACGTGGGATTTTTGGAAATATTAACCGTGGTGGTCTAGCAGTTGTATCATTTCTCTTCGGTGTCCTTTCCATAAATGGGTCATTGATAAGTATTCAATTACCTGTATGGCTTCTCTGTCTTGTATTCCTTTTACATGATATGAACACGAATCTTGTAGGAACCTTACGTGATATGAAAAGCGATGCGGAAGGTGGATATCGAACTATACCGGTTGTATATGGTTTGAATGCTGCGATCTCTATAGCCATTACGCTCTCTGGTATATGGTTTCTTCTTGCTGCATCGATAATGACATTCTATTATTCAGCTAGTGTTCTTATCTACTTATTTCTTTTGATCGACGCATTATTACTCTTGATGATAATCAGATGTTTAAGAGAACTAATGAGAACATATTCTCGGAAAAAGGCATTAACTATCCACAAATGTTTTGTCCTTGAACGTATCACCTTAGCCTCAGCTTTTATAACTCTCATCGTTGGAATTAAGATCGGTCTGATGATATATGTGTCATCGCTTGTTTTCACCATATTGTTCCAGATCCTTTTACGAAATCAATATGAATTTAATAAGTGGGAACTATGAAATGTTTTGTCACCGGAGCAAATGGTTATATTGGACGGTCTCTTCTCAAACGATTGGTTCAGCAACATCATCAGGTGATCGGTCTTCTTCATAAAACAATTCCAAGACAAAAGGAAAACGGAGTGACCTATTTACAAGGCAATGTAGCCGAACCAGAATCATTCAGATCATTTCTTAAGGATTGTGATGTGGTATTTCATTGTGCTGCAAAGGTATCAGATTATGGATCAAAAAAAGAATTCTATGATGTTAATGTCCTAGGAACGAAAAAACTTGTTGAGGCATGTATGAAATATGATATTGGTCAATTCATCTATCTTAGCCATCTTCCCTATGAAACTTCAAATAGACCCTCTCTATATAGCAAGACAAAACAAATTGCAGAATCACAAATACTAAAAATGTATAGAAAAACAGGTTTCCCTTCAACGATCATACGTCCAGGAAATGTATTTGGACCTGGAGATGCAACATGGGTGACGGTACCTGTTGACGCGATCAATAAAAAAAGATTATTGCTAATTGATAATGGGCAGGGTATTTTCCTTCATACCTACATCGAGAATCTTTTAGATGCACTGATGTTATGTATATATGAACCTGAATCAATAGGTGAGATCATTATTATTACCGATGGAGATAACTCTATTTCTTGGGGCACCTATTTCAATGATCTTGCTACTATTCTAGAAAAAGGACCGTTACAGAGAAGTATCCCAAAATTTACTGCAAAACTAGTCGGTGCATGTATGATAAAGCTTTTACCACCTCTTGGAATTACACCTTGGATTTCCCCGTTAGCTGTGGATATACTTACAAATAAGAATACATATACTCTAGAGGAAACAAAGAATATCATTGATTACGAACCAAAAATAAAATATAGCGAAGCAATGGAACATATTGCAACATGGATTAAGAATGAATATATGATCAAAAAATAAAACCATTACAAAAAACTCAAGAACATATATACTATATAAGGAAAAGTCAAGCATTGTTACTTTCTGCATTGAATCTATTAAAAAATTGAAAAATGGGAACGATTGTGGCATAAAGAATTTAAATGACAAAAACCGTTTATCACCATAATAAGGTCGTAATATTTTGAAGCTGAACAAAGAGATACCAACCATTGTACCGTTGTTTTTCATTGCAACATTGTAGGTGATTTACCATGAGCGTTTTTCAGGAGATCAATAGGAAAAAAGCAAACCTATTTTGGCATATCGTCGACATCATATCAAGCAGATCCGATCTCTTTGGTAACATCTACCAGAAACATATTGGAATTCACTATATCAATGAAGCAAAAAAATTTAAATTCACACATGCCTCATCCATTCTTCATATTGGCTCAGGGGCATATCCAATAACAGCTCTTATCCTCGCAGATCTTTTTGATGCTCATATTGTTACTATTGATAAGAATCCTGTTGTATTGAAAATCGCACGAAACGTGGTCAAGAAAAAGAGATTGACAAATAAGATTGATGTTGTCAATGGAAATGGTCTCTCCATCGACGTTTCACCGTTTGATGTGATAGTCATCTCGAGCTGTTCGGTGCCAAAAGAAGAGATACTAGAACATATCTTTACTAAGACCAATGATAAATGTAAGATCATCGTTAGGGAATTACCCTCTGAGATAGATGAATTGAAAAGATTTGTTAAACAATACAAAAACGTTGTTCAAGTCGATGAGATTCTTTGTTGTGCCGCTCCAAATCTCTGTTGGAACTCATTATACTTTCATAAGAATTCTTCAAAGAAGAAATAATTGAAATGTTTTCTCATCAAAATATCTATAATTCGATCTTATAGACTCGATATATCTTGTAAAGCTCACCACCAATTTTTTCTCCAGCTTTACATGAGGCGATGTTCTTCTCATCGATCCAGCCATACTCAGCACTCTTATACCCTCTCCGTTTCATCTCCACAAGCGTATGATAATTCAAATATGTCCCGATGCCCATCCCACGGTATTTCTCCTTGATACCCATGATAATGAATCGTCCACGATCAATCTTTTTCCGACGAGTAAGAAGGACCTTAACCATTCCCAATAACCCAAGTTTTCCCTTCATATCTTTAAACACCTGGTTATAATCCGGAAGTGACCATCTAAAACCGATCGGTTCTCCCTCATGCATAGCAATTAGAAAAAGACGAGGGTCAACAATGTATCTTAGCTGTTTTATACCAAACCGTTCCATGACCTCACTTTCAGAAGAAGATGTATATCCCCAGTGATCAGCGAATTCTTCCATGAGCATCGATATCCACCATTTTAGATCTCTACTATAATGTAGCCGGCTGAACCGACGAAAGGTGATACCTTTTTGTTCACAACGTTTAGCTGATTCTCCGACCTTTGATGGAATATCCTTTGTAAGATCTATATGATATGAGACAAGATCTCGTTCCTTTTTCATTACATATTGTTCCATAAAATCGACATAATAATCCTTTGAATAATGTCCCAGGAGATACGGCAATGTTTTGAATCCTCGAATGACAAAACCACTACCAACATCAACTCTTCCATTGACCGGACCATGCATCTCCTTCATACCCTGTTGCTTCAACCAGTTCTTTGCCGTATCTAGGAGTCCTTTTGCAACAGTATAATCATTGATACATTCGAAGAAACCGAAGAAACCGATGGTTGTCCTCTCAGAATCAGATAGACTATGATCGATAGTTGCAGCGATCCTACCAACAACTTCATTGTTACGAAAAGCAAGGAACAACTGACATTCTGCATGTGACCAAAAAAGCTGATCGGTCCTAAAAAAATCCCGAACTTCGGACCAGAATGGTGCAACCCACTTATCTCTTTCAGAATAGATCCTAAATGGCAATTCAAAGAATTCTTTGAACAACTCCATCGTATCGACAACATGTATCGTTAGATTAGAGTTGATCGGATTACTCTGAGAAGATGCTTTTTCAAAGACATATTGGATTGATTCTTTGCCCATTATCGGTCACCTTCAAACCATTATATCACAAAGGATATCATAAAGGATTGAAAAGCCAGATTGATATTATTCTTAAAAATGCTGCGATAAAAAATAGTGATTTCAGTTCAAAATTAAAAGATCTCAATCTTTTATCATTCTGAATCCTATAAATAGCTACGTGCAAAATTATAATTATCTCGTTTGCATTGCCAACTTCACATATCAGGGCGAATTGTTATGATTCATATCAACAAAGACTGGTGTAAGGGCTGCGGCATCTGTATTGATCGCTGCCCCCAGCAGGCTTTAGAGGAATCAGATGAATTCAATATAAATGGTGTTCACCTACCACGGTTAAAAGAGATTAATTCATGTAACGACTGTGGTCTATGTGCTCTTCTCTGCCCTGATCTAGCTATCCATGTAATCACTAAAAAATAAATCACCTGCTGAATAATGTCAGCTCAATATTGAGGCCCCGATATGCAAAGATATCATCGTGATCCAGATCGTATCCGAAATGTTCTAGGGAATAATGTTCAATTCCTTCAAGGGGACATGGCTTGTGTCTATGGCGGTATCCTTGCAGGCTGTTCATTTTTTGGTGGTTATCCAATAACACCTGCAACTGAGATCGCTGAAGGTATGTCCCGTCTTTTACCTAAAGTTGGTGGAATGTATCTTCAGATGGAGGATGAGATAGGTAGTATTGCCGCTATCATTGGTGCATCTTGGGCTGGTGCGAAATCAATGACTGCTACCTCTAGCCCTGGTTTCTCATTGATGATGGAGAATTATGGTTTTGCAGCAATGACCGAAACACCCTGTGTCATTGTGAATGTTCAGAGAGGTGGGCCATCGACTGGACTTCCAACCTTGGGTTCTCAGGGAGATATGATGCAGTCCCGCTGGGGTACTCATGGTGATTTTGAAGCATTGGTCCTCAGCCCCAGTACCGTTCAAGAATGTCTTGATCTCACCATAGAATCATTCAATCTTGCTGAGCGATATCGTACACCTGTTTGTCTTATGATGGATGGGGAGATAGGTTATTTACATGCTCGTATCGTGTTGCCCGGTGAGGAAGATCTGTCGATTAATTCGAGGAAGCAGGGTGATCCTCGTCTATATCCACGGGATATGGTTCCCTTATTTCCAACGTTTGGAAATGGATATCATACCTTTGTCACTGGTTTAACACATGATATAAGAGGTCTACCAGCAACCTTTGATCAGCAGGAACATGAAAAACTTATCACTAGGATAACTAAGAAAATAACAAATGATCGTGAGAAATTAACGATGGTTGAAAAAACCGGTCTTGAAGATGCAGATGTTGCTTTTGTATCATATGGGGCGAGTGCTAGGCCCGCGGCATATGCAGTAAATCAAGCTCGAAAAATGGGGATAAAAGCAGGCCTGCTTCGTTTAAAGCTCATATGGCCATTTCCGATAAAAGAGATACAAGAACTTTCTGAGATGGTTAAGACCATTGTGGTCCCAGAGATGAACCTTGGTCAGATCGTTCATCCGGTCAGAGAATATACTCAGGGGAACTGTAATGTTGTTGCCGCTCCAAAGATAGGTGGTGAAACACATCATCCAAGAGAACTTTTACGGTATCTTACTATGGGGGGTCAATAGATATGATAGATTATGATACCTCAACAGTGGCAGAGTATATCCGTAAAGAGATGTGGCCAACCATCTTTTGTGCAGGATGTGGCAATGGGATACTCCTTGGTAATACCTTCCATGCTCTCAAAGAACTTGATATTGATCTTGATGATGTGGTATTTGTCTCAGGTATTGGTTGTTCATCTCGTCTTCCAGGCTATATCAATGCAGATGGCCTTCATACGACTCATGGACGTGCAATTGCCTTTGCAACGGGGATAAAAGCAGTGAATCCTGATCTTCATGTCATTGTGTACACTGGTGATGGGGATTGTGCGGGTATTGGTGGAAATCATTTCATGCATGGAGCGCGGAGAAATATAGATATCACTGTAATAATGGTTAATAATTTTAATTATGGTATGACCGGTGGTCAGTTTGCACCGACAACTCCAAGGGGCAGCTCCACTGCGACAACACCTTATGGCAACATTGAACATCCATTTGATATGTGTAAACTTGCCCTTGCTATTGGTGCTCCTTTTGTTTCTCGTTGTCTTGCATCAAGACCAACAGAGACCGTTAAGACGATTAAAAGAGCTGTTAAAAAGAAGGGTTTTTCCTTTATTGAGTTTCTTTCGCCCTGTGTGACAAATTATGGTCGTAGAAATAAACTGGGAAGTATCACAAAACTCTGGAGATGGTATGATGATCATACGATTTCCATAGAGAAATATAATCGGATCATGGATGGTGGATCAGATTCTGAGAGACTTCATGCAGAATCCTTGATGCAGATCGGTGTGTTCCAAGATATTGAAAAACCAGAATTCTTTACTGAATATCAGAACATTCTTCAAACGCTCTATGAATCAGGTAAGATCGAAAGGTGAACAGGGTATGAGAAAGGAGATCCGTATCTGTGGAATTGGTGGTCAAGGAGTTCTTCTTGCAGGATTGATCCTTGGGAAAGCAGCATCGGTATATATGAACTATCATGCTGTTGAAAGTGAAGCATTCGGTCCAGAGGCACGTGGAGGCTCCGTACGATCAGAGGTCATCATTTCAGAAGGAAAGATCGATTACCATCGCTCACTTGCTGTTGATCTTCTTGTTCTTATGGCGGAGAAATCATGGGATTCCTGTTTCATGGATTTTAAAGAGGATACAAAAGTGTTACTTGACCCTGATCTTGTTACTAAGATACCTCAATTGGGTAAAGTGTATCCAGTTCGCGCTCAAAAGATCGCTGAGGATCTAGGCAATAAGATTGTGACAAATATTGTTATGGTTGGTGCAATTACCGCAATATTTGGTCTTCTCGATGAAAACGCAGTTCAGAAAGCGGTTCTTGATGTGGTACCACCTGCCTATAAGGATCTTAACCTTACCGCATTCCAGCAGGGTCTTTCTGAGGCAAAGAAGGTAATGGAAGAGATACAAGTATAATGACCCCCATGTTTGTTTTTTAAGGAAAAATACATGTATTGAATAGATAATTAATACAATGTGGAACATGCCTATGACATCTGAAATATCAAAAAAAACTCATAGGATCATTCGAGTTGCGATACTTGCTGAAGAACCATTAGGCTGGGGTTCAGGAAAACATTACTTCCCCATGATACTTGATTACAGCTGGGAAAAAGAAGATACTATCTATCATTTTTCAACCTCTTACATATATGATAAGGATATTCTCCAGGGACAACTTACAAAAAAACATTTTGATGTGTTACTGACACCCGGTGGAGGTGTTGGAGATGGAGAGGCTGTTGCAAAAGGTTTCTCATATATACCAAGGGTAAAAAAATGGAAAAGAATGATTGCCAACTTCATCAAAGAGGGTGGTGGATATGTTGGTATATGTGGTGGAACAGCGATGTTCACAGCGTTACAGACAAAGAACAAAAAACCAGTGACCTTTCTTGAGAAACTCTATGACAAAAGCGCAATTGGTGTTTCACGTGTCAAATCATATTATAAGGACCTCGCATTCCCTCTTTTCTATCCCTTTCAATATACACATCCGGAGATCATTGGGGCAACCGCATATATCTTCTCCTTTGCACCTGGAAAAACAAAGGATGATACAATGATACATACGGGTGGGGTACCTATTGATTTTAATGTGAATACAGATCACCCCATCTTTTCAGATCTTAACACTGATAAGGTCCGTATACGCTGGTGGGGTGGACCGGGATTGATACCTCCAACACATCATTCAGATGATATCAATGTTCTTGCATGGTATCCCGATGACGCATTAACAGAAAAAACAAATACATCAATTATGGCTTGGAGATATAAGGGCAGATTCCTTGGTCTTTTCAAAGGACTCTGGAAAGCATTTTTCCTTATCAAACAAACCGGTGAATCACTCAGGGATTTACTTTTGTACACATATTATCTAGTAGGACCTTGGGAACAAACAGATCACCGTATCGATATGGATCTTGCAAAAAAAGCATCGATCACAACAGAGATATATCCCAATGAGAACAAAGCACGTATCCTGTTATGCACATCTCATCCTGAATACATGATCTGGTGGGATGGTCATATCACTGAGGAAAAAGGAGGTAACTATCATACGATGGGGGAAGGCTTTCATCGATGGCATGATATCAAACCTGTAAGTAAGAGCCTTGTTGATGAGTTCACGGCAACATGGTGGCTTGTGCGACGTTTTGTCGCATGGACCGCTAAGGTCCCAGATAAGCATTTACCCCCAATTGAGAAGGGAATAATGAAGGAGGATGCACAAAAAATTTTATCGGAGAACATATTCTGGGATGGAAGTCTTGTAAACCAAATGAAAAATATATAGGGTGAAAGATAGACATGAAACTACCATTTCCACAAAGTTGTCCACTGATCCGTCCTTTCAAATTCATCTCCGGATGGCGTTCCCTTCCACCATATGAAATGATCAGTTATCTTTTCATGTATCTAAGTGTGCCAATGCTTGCATATGGTATTCAACCCTATACAAGTAAGATCTATTATGTTCTTCTATTCACTGCAATAACGATGTATGCTGGTTTCTTTGCTGCATTGATATGGAATGATATCACGGATTCTGATATCGATGCAAAGGTCCATCCAGATAGGCCCATTCCGTCTGGAAGGATATCAAAGAAACGTTTTTTTCAGATTGCTCTTGTCTTCTCTGCAATAACATTTCTTGGAAGTATTCTCATCAGCATCTGGTGTCTTATTGTGGTCACCGGTGCAGCTTTATTTGTCGCAGTTCATGATAAATATCTGAAGAAAAAAGTTAAACTACCTGCCTATTCAGAGATATTTACACCCATTCAATGGATTGTTGTTGCTCTTTTTGGTTATGTCGCTATTTGGACATATCTTCCTCAGTCAATGCAGATTTCTTATACACTCCCGTTTTTTGGGACCATTGCCACGAATTCATTTGAATTTCAAAACATGATACTCCTTGTTCTTTTCATTTATTTCACGGATAATGCCCATGATATACCTGAAGGGATCCATGATGCAGAGGGTGATAGACTTCAAGGTGTACGTACCTATGCGACCTCTTTTGGTGAGAGAAACGCTGCATATATCTCATTTGTATGGTTTGTTTTATCTGGTGTATTTGGTTTCTTGTTGTTCCTACGGACCACTTTAACTCTTGTCTTCTTTGTTCCGTATCTTCTTTTATTGTTATACACACTATCTTTTTCAGTTCGACTGTTGAAAAAAGATGTGGTAGAGATGAGGGGTTATGGTTCGATTGTGGGAAGAAAAGGGTTTAATTTCCTTTTGTTCAGTTTCGATCTGATGTTTCTTGACTTGTTTATTCAGATTATTATTTTGTGATTCTTTTAATTGATAGATAAAAATGAGCATCTGAATCTCAAAACATTATAATGTGTAATATTGATATATGGTCAGGTGTTTTCCCATAAAATGAAATCCAGGCTTTTTTCACGATGTTTTTCATTTGCCCATCACCTCTTCTTTGAAGAGATATCACCAAAGTTCAATGAGAAAGCACTGAAAAAGCTCATGGACAGAGTATATATCTTTTTTGAAAAAACATTCTATCATTTTGAGATCATCTCAACCTTCTATTTACGATTATATGATGAGATAACAGATAATGAGATCAAACTTGCTCATATAACATCATCAGATAAGGTATTAGTGATAGGATCAGGTTCAATTCCAGCAACTGCGGAACTTATCGTAAAAAAGACCCACGCCGAGGTCTATGGTATTGATAGGGACCGGGAGGCAGTTTCAAAAGGAAGAGAATATGCAAAGATCCATGGACTTGATCGGCAGTTACATATCCTTCATTCAGAAGGATCCAGTTTTGATGTCTCAACATATGATGTTATCTTTGTTTTATATGGTATCAAAGGTGAACAAGACCTGTTCAATTTATTAGCAGATAGGATGAATCCATCTGCTCGGATCATCTTTCGTCAACCATATGATCATGGATTCAACACAGATATACTGCCAGAATACATCAAAAAGAATTTTATGGTCAAGGACACAATGATATCCCCTTCACTTGGCTCAATCATATCTCTTGTATTCATAAGAAAGAACTAATAGAACTGTTATTAACTGATATCAGAAATAAACTCTGAAGGTTTGATCTTACTTATCACTACCCGAACATAATCTGATCGATCATCCTTTTGGATCTCTTGTACCTCTTTCACGGAAACAGAGATACCTGCCCCGATCCGTTCGGAGAATTGCTTCTGTAATTCAAGTAAAAGTTCATCAACAGGGACGCCAACTGATCTCATTGCCTCGTCAATGACTATTAATACCTCTAGATTTGTCGTATCATGTTGTATGATCTGGAATTGTTTGATCTTATAGGAGTTGAATTTATCCATCACCTTTGCAGGGACACCGGTTACTGTTAACGCTGAGAGAAGACGGCCATCTGGAAGAACAATAAGGTCGGTATAACGTCCCTGTATCGATTGTATTAGTTGTGTCTGAAGTCCACAAGAACTAGTTGAAAGGGATATCGGGGTAACCATATCCTCTATACCCAGATATCGAATGATAGGGGTTGCGGTTCCATAGAGTTTTGAAACAACAAGTCGGCCTGGTGTACCGTATTCCACCTCAGTATCTGTTTTATCTAAGAACTCAAGATGAACAAAATCAGAATGAACATGATAATATCCCCCTTCAACACATTCAAATGCTAGTGGACCCGCCTCTGTTGTACCATACATATCAATGATACGAGATGAAAATGCATGTTCAATATACCGTTTCGTATACGAATCAAGCATTGATCCTGAGGAAAATAGATACTCTGGAGTGATATCCTCACCAACTCCATTGTTTTTCAATACTGCGAATTTCCGAAGCATATTAGGATCAGAGCCAAGGAACTCAGGAGAGAAATCATTGATCTGTTTCATAAGATCCTTTGGATCATCCCCAATATGGAGATATTTGATATTATCCATAGGGATAAATCGTTTCAGAAACCCAGACACACTCTCTGAGAACAATGTATGTTCAATACTTCCTGGTTCCATATCGATGACAAGGATGATGCGTGTCTTTCTCCAATGACCACCATATGCCTTAAGCACCCTTAGAAATGCCTCAAGGCTTTTAATGGCAGATAAACGATCATGATATAAAAAGACGGGTTTACCAGTGGATCCCGAGGTAGAGACAAGGATGTTGTTCTGCTGTTTGAATCTTCTGGGAACGATATTCTTAGGATATCCATTTCGAAGGTCATCCTTTGAGATGAATGGTAGTTTTTTGATATCGCCTATTCCCTTAATATCATCTGGATGAATGCCATGTTTTCTATATTTTTGATGATATAAGGCTACATTAGTATAGGCAAAATCAATGGTCCGTCTGAACGCTTTATCTTTATATCTTAAAAGCTGTTGTTCATCAAATGTCCAAATACGATTGACCTCAGATAGATAACTTTGAGCAACACGAAGGAGAAACAAAGGGTTGTAGAATTGATTCATTACCTTATCACTTCAAAAATGAAAATCCTTTTTATAATACCTTCTGAAATTATAGTTTGTCGCAGCGGGCAAGAGCGCACCGATTGTATGATTCGTCGCAAAAATACGAGCATTTCTTCTAATGATGTTATAATAGGAATAGTATTCTTTTGCAATTTTTCGTGTACCTTCTTCAAGTTCTTTTACGGTCATGTTCTTTGGTTCATAGACAACCTCTACCTGATTGTATTTTGACCAATCCCGTGTAAGGATCCTACCAGCCTTATCTAACCGTTCGAACAATGGTGTACCCGGATAGGGTGTGAGAATGTTAAGCTCCAATACATCCATATCAAGTTCATTGATCTTATCAAGGGTCGTATCAAAGATATCCAATGTATCTTCATCAAACCCAAAGATGATACCTCCTTGCACGGTCATCCCATGGTCATGTAATCGTTTGATAAGTTTTTTGAAATCCTCCACCTTGTTATGGGATTTCTTGATACCATTCAATGCTGCTTGACTCACAGATTCAAAACCAATGAACCATTCAACACAGCCTGATTTTCGAGCAAGATTTAAGAAATCTTCATCCACCGCGTTCAACACATTCGTTGTCCCATTGGCAACCCAATATTTATTTATTTTATTACGAATGAGCTCATTGAATAATTCCTTTGCATATTTTCTGTTCACCGTCATATGGGGATCATGAAAGATGAACATACGATTTGGCATATGTTTGATATCCTCAACGACATCCTTTACAGGTCGTTGACGGATGCCATGATGACTAAAACTACCTATAGCACAGAATTCACAACTATTCGAACAACCTCTTGTTGTCTGCACAGCACCTAATAGCGGATTATGTTTGATAAGATCCCTTCTCAAAGGAGGAATATTATCAACACTATATTCATCATTAGGCCCATAGAAAGGTTTCAATACACCCTTTTCCGCATCCTCAAGTAACTGTGGCCATGTTCCCTCAGCCCAGCTTAACACCACACTATCAGCATGTTGTTTTGCCTCCTCAGGAAGCGCTGTCACATGATACCCTCCGAGAACAACCTTTTTTCCGCGTCGACGGAACTCATCAGCGATCTGATAGACCCGTGGAGCGGTCATTGTATAAGTCGTGATACCTATGAGATCTGCATCAGTATCATATGAAAGATTCTCATAGTTCTCATTAACGAGCTCTACCTGATATTTCCGTGGTGTGATCGCAGCGATATGAGGCAAGGTAATGATAGGATATCCAAAGACAATTGATGTCCAAGATCCCTTATCTTTGCAGGTAGTTGCACCATGTTCAATTCTTGGAAAGACAAGTAAGATTTTCATGTCGAACCCAAATTATACTCTTTACATTTCATTTTCTTATCTATTGAACTTCTCTCGTTTATAGAATGATCGTATACTTAGATTTGTCACTAATGCAGATGCCACCATTGATGCGGTCCTTGGGCGTACATTGAAACTACGTTTAAAACAGTTTTTCACAGAATAGAAATCCATTGCTATTCGATGGATCCCATCAATAAGCTCCTCAGGGGTCATGTTCTTAGGTTTATAGTTCACCTTTCCTTCCTCATACTGAGACCAGTCATAATTTGTGATCAATCCTTCTTTCTCGAACCGGTCAAAAAGACGGGTACCAGGATATGGTGTAAGAATACTAAACGATGCCTCATCAAGCTCCCATTCATAGATGGCTTTTAACGTTGCATCAAAAGTATCAACTGTATCAAAATCAAGTCCGAAGATAAAGAACCCTGTGACGATCATATCATGGTCACGTATCTTCTTAATGGCCTGAGCATAATTATTGACCTTATTGGTCCCTTTTCCTGCTTGATCGATGTTCTGTTGAGAGATGGACTCAATACCAAGATACCATTTCTCAACACCTGCCTCTCGGGAAAGTCTTAAGAACTCATCATCTCTAGCAAGAACATTGATATTCCCGAAACAATGGAACTTTTTATTGACCTCCTTTAAAGCCTTGAACAGTTCCTTTGAATATTTGGGGTTGATCGTTAACGAGGCGTCAGCGAAAAATATTTTCTTGGCCTTGATACCTTTAAGTTCCTCGATGATGCTATCAACAGGCCTTCCACGAAAGATCTTTCCCTCTACAACATTCATGGCACAGAACTCACAACCTGTTGGACATCCGCGGGTCGCCTGAATTGCTTCCCAGTAGGTATAATTTCCAATATCATGACGTGCGGGTGGTATCTCTTCAGCTTTGACAACACGATCGTTCTTATAGAATGGTTTAAGCTTTCCTTTTGCTAGATCGGTAAGTAAGACTGGCCAGGTGAGCTCAGCTTCTCCAATGACGACGCTATCAGCATGTTGTTTGACCTCATCAGGCATAAGTGAGGCATGATAGCCACCAAATACAACAGGTATACCCTTTTTTCGATATTCATCAGCAACCTCATATCCTCTATATGCGTTATAGGTAAGAACAGATATACCAATGAGATCATAGGTTTTAGAAAAGTCGATATCCTCATATCGTTCATCAACGATCTCTATATGGTGTTCAGATGGGGTTATTGCTGCTATCTGTTGAAGAGTTGAGGAAGGATATTGGAATTTTGAAAATAGACTTCTTTTAGGATTAGGGTGGGGCATTACCAGTAAGATTCTCATTTTTCTATTGCTCCTCTTATGACTTGTGTTCGAGAGTGATTGTTTGAAATGATGGTTGGTATTCTATACGCTTATGCAAATCATTTATTTATAAATTTACCCAATAGAAGCAGCAAAACAGGTGTTGATAGGGGAAAATTTCTTGTTAATGGTTTTGAAGAGATGCAAGATGTTTTATTCGTTTCACCATGTTTGGATGGGTGCTTAATGCCTCTATCATCTTATCTGCGCCACTGAGCTTTACCTTTTTTGTTTGTATCTGCATGAGCTCATATTGATCAATGGTCCCGCTCATATCAAGGTCAATATCCTTTAATGAAGCGATCTCCTGTTGCGCTCGTGAGGGGTCATTGAGGAAGAATGCCTTCATCCCTTCTGCTTGTTTCAATGTCTTGCGAGGTATCCTTGCACTTCCTATGGTTATCTTATAGAGGGCTGTTGCAAGATGATGCGGTTGATTTGCTAGCTCCACACTCCCAAGATCTGCATAATATTCTCTGATACGAGATCCGTACATGACAAGAAGATTTGTGATAAAATAGACAACAAGAGCCAAAAGACCGATTGCTATCATAGCGCCGCTGTCACGTTGACGTCCGAACATACCACCCCAGAAAAAGGAGATATAAAGCATATAACAGATCATTGGAACAACGCTTAGCATGGTGATGACCGCGACATCATGATGTTTGATATGAGATATCTCATGACCAAGAACTGCTCGAAGTTCCTTTTCATCAAGGATGTCCATGATCCCCCGGGTAACACAGACACGTGCATCTCGTTGTGTCCGCCCAAAGGCAAATGCATTAGGAATATTGATCTGTGACACACCGATCTTAGGGGTATGTGGAAGTCCTGCTGCCTCGGAGAGTTCTCGCACCATCTGGAATAACCTTGGATAGTCTTTTTCTGAAACATATTTGACCTTCATGGACCATTCAACGGTTTTTGGTCCTATCAGGAACTGAAACAGTATCATGAAAAATGCTAAAATTAATAAGAATAAATAATAGGAGCTTCCTCGGTAGCCGACAATATATCCTATTCCAGTAATAACACCATACAGAATTGTAAATAAGAGACCTATAAGTAAATAGAGTCGAAATTGTAGCCACATCTTGTATCACCTTCAAATTGTTCTTATACTATACCTTCAGGTTGTATTTGAATCTTATTTTAATCTTTTTCCCATGATTTAAAACGATGGATCCCATTGATCACTTTAAAGGGTTTTTCCTTACAACCATCTAAATGAACTGAAAAAAAGGTAACTATCAAGAAAATCAGGTGTAAATAGATTTCTTTTCATCCGGGGCATGCTGATCTCTTTACTTGACCAGCTGCTTTCAAAACCATGTTCATCCCTTGCCTTAGCTTGTATTATATATGTTCCTTTTTCTGACCATGAATGATTAAGTATGATCTCGTGACCTGATGGTTGTAGTTCATGCCATCCTGATTCGGTTCCATCTCCCCAGTTGATAAAATATGAAACATCATCGTTTTCAGGGTCATTTGAGACAAAGCTGTATGTATAAATTTGGTTAGTTCTACCTGATGTTGGTCCATCTATCAAAGGTCCATCAGGATTCAATATTGGTTCATCGGTTATAATACACTGATATGGATCATGAAATCCCATTCTTGGTAATTGTTCAACTCTACCTGATGTATCTTCAACATGGATATAATATTCAAGGAACATATCTTTGCCATAACATGGTAATGTTGTTTCATACCATCCTTGACCTGTCATCATGGTAAGCACATACTCTTGCCATGAAGTATTATCCAATCTGGCATACAATGTGGTCTTATCAGCGATGATATCATGATTGCCAAATGAATGGATATAGAATTCAAGTGTTAATGAACCATTACAATACACACGATTTTTTATAGGTTCATGATAGATATAAAGCATCTCTTTATCAGGTACTCCCTTTGTTCGACAATGTAATGCATCTGTTGAAAGCCATGAAAAACCAGGTTTTGCATACACGCCTTCAACAATATAACCGGGCATTGCATTCTGATAACTCTCTAATGCATCATCATCCCATTCACCACCAGTTATTGGAACAAATACGTGATCATTGATGATAAGTGAGTTGGTATACGGTTCATCATTTGGCGTATAGACCCTTACAATTTCAAAGGTCTCATCATATGAGTCTACTTGTCTTTCAAAGTAATCAACTGCTTTCTCTATCTCCTCATATTGGGGGTGTGTATAAGGAACCTCTCGAATGAGGAGGGTATCTGATGAAAGGAACTTTGCCCAACAATCGATATGCTGGATATATTCATTGTTCACATCAGGAACCACATGATATGTTTCAATGCCAAGGTAGGTATAGCAAAGTTCATGGATAGTTTCAACAGTTTCACTATTTTCATCAAATAAAAGATCTGTTGATACTGATATCCCTTGTCCATTGGTCATATAATTTCCACCAGTATGTTCCAAAGGAAGTGTTGATAATTGAAAACCTTCAGATGCCGCAAATTCTATTGGGATGTTG
>Ga0180433_10003106_pt1 | contig 24739 bp, 34 predicted proteins | sample SS_ome_8_FD_132980 | JGI IMG/M metagenome (GOLD analysis project Ga0180433, IMG submission 132980) | Hypersaline lake sediment archaeal communities from the Salton Sea, California, USA - SS_1_D_1 metaG | ecosystem: Environmental > Aquatic > Non-marine Saline and Alkaline > Hypersaline >... | reverse complement strand
GGCAAAAATGGCAAACCAGAAAGCACAGGATCTTCTTGACAACTTCGACCGCCAAGGGGCCATTCGGTTCCTTCGAGACCACTACGAGGAAAACAACGAAGGCTTGGGTGACGACGAGCTTTACGCCTACTTGGATTCGTTTGGCTCGATGACCGACCACGAACTCAAGGATGAGCTGAATATGCTCGCCTAGTATCCAGGACATCCAGCCCCGATCCTTCCCGCCGACGACCCGGGCCGGTGGCGTGGATATCGAGGCCCGGGGCGGAGGGGCGCGGTGCTCCCTCTCGGGAGGCCTCAGAGATGGAGGTGCTTCATGCACAAGGTCATCGACTACAAGGATCTGTTGAAGGAGATCGGCATCGACGAGGAGGATTTCAACCTCGCCGTGTCGCTGTGGAACAAACGGAAAGGTGGCGGGGGTGGCAAACACGTCGCCAAGCAGATCACTACCGCCAAGGAGAAAGGCTTCTTTACCACGCACGCGGGTTCGCCCGTGACGGATCAGGTCATTGTCGCCTACGGCGAGGAAAGCGCTGGCTACTTCGTGTTCAAGGACGTGAAGGCGCTCGTCAAGGCCCTCAAGAAGCGAGTGGAGAAGATACGGGAAGAGCCGGTCACACTCCACGAGCGCACCTATTATGCTCGGGTGAACAAATACGGGCATTACTGGATGGGCAAAGGCCCGCGCTTCTCCAAGAACCTCGACTGGAAAAGGCTCCCCACCTGGGCGACCAAGGAATCCGCGCAATGCGGAAGCATGCAAGTCGTGGAAGTTAAGGTGAGGGTCGAAATCGTATCGTGAAAGGAATCGACATGAAGTGGAATCCAACATCTCACTGGCACTACGTCGGCGGCAACGCAGACTAAGGAGGCAATCTAACACCTCCGGGGGCTGGGGCCTACGCGGCCCTGGCCCCCTCTCTATATCCAGCCCCGATCCTTCCCGCCGACGCCCCGGGCCGGTGGCGTGGAGGGTGAGGCCCGGGGCGGGGCGCGGTGCTCCGTTCGACCTCAACGACATATGGAGGTGTTTTATGAACAAGACCAAGAAAGTGCTCCGAGTGACGTTCAGCGATCCCGAGATTGGGTTCATCGGGTCGTGCCAGCTCGAAGCGCCCCTGGGCGAGAAGCCGTTGCTGCTTCTCGCATCGGCTGCCAAAGAGATCGACAAGGCAGGCGAGACCGACTTCAGCGGCTCTCTCGAGCGCTGCAAGGTCACCTTCGACCAAGCGGCAGGAAAAGTCAGGGTCGTCATCTTCGACAACGACCGCGAGACCATGCCGGTGACGGTCACCATCCACGAGGAGATCGAGTGGGATGAGGGCGTCGAATAGACGCGAACCAAGTGGCCGGGGGGTGGCTCGCGCCTCCCGGCCTTTTTCCATTTCGGAGGTGTTATGAAAATCGACAAAGACATTTTCTCGTCCGATGCGTTCATCTTCCAGAAGCGCTACCAGGGATGCGGAACGGACATCACCGGGGAGAACGACGAAACCCTGCTCATGAGGTACGAGGCCTCTGGGGAGTATGTCGCCGAGCCCAAATGTGATGGGATCTTCTGCACGGCGTTCATCCTGCCCCGCAACCGCTTCATCTCCCGCAACGTCAAGGAAAAGCCGTATGGGCTGGCTTCGTGGCAGTCGCCAACCCTCAAACACGGCACGGCCCTCGTTGGTGAGCTGGGCATGGGCACCGAGCACGCAGTCCAGCGCCGCCAGCAGTACGGGCACGACTTCATGGACGTTCACGACATCGTCGCGTTCGAATACGAAGACGTTTCGCAGATGGGAGACGACGACAGGCGCAAGCTGCTTGAGCAGTGGTACGCCAGCCTCGACCCCACCACACAGGCTCGTTTTCGCCTGCTGCCTCGTTTCACGCACGACTTCGTCCAGGAATACAAAGCACAGCACGAGGGGCTTGTCCTCAAGAAGAATGGCAACAAACCCTACGTCGGCAACAAGCGGAAAGTCCGCTACTGGGTGAAAGCCAAGAAGGCGTTCGAGGCCGACATGGTGCTGATGGACTTCCGCCTCTCTTCCGCCGACACCAAGTCACACGAACCACACGTGGAAAGCGTGCTTTGTGGCCAGTTTGTCCACGGGAGGCTGGAAGGCCTCGTCTGGGTGGGCTCGATGGAGCAATACTGGCAGCGAGAGCTGGCACAAAACTTCGGGGCGTACAAGGGGCAGGTCATCCGTATCAGGCACTACGGGCAGTTCAAGAGCGGGTCGCTCCGTCACCCGTCTTTCCACCAGGACGGCTTCAGGGACGACAAAGACCCCCAGGAGTGCGTGTTCAAGTAAAACCAAGGGGGGGCGGGCTGGAGACGTGCCTCCAGCCCGCCCATCATATTCAGACCCGATCCTTCCCGCCGACACCACACGACGGTGGGATTGGTGTATAAGGACAGTCTGGCACAAAAGGAGGAGACCATGAAATGTTGGCTTCAGGTGAATACCGGATTAGGCGACCCAGGCCACTACCCGTATGGAGAAGACCGCGCAGGCACCAAAAAGCGCATTACCAAGGCATTCAAAATCGCCGACAGCATTGCCCCAGGCAAGCTCCGTATTGTCATCGACGAAGACGCACTCCTGGTCGCCGAACTCACGGAGCAACAGGCCCTGAAGGCACTCAGGCTGATGGTGGCTGAAGGGAAGGAGTTCAACGATATCGATAGGGAAACGGATCCCGAAGAAGCTCTTCGGAATCTCGCCCAAGGCGATTTCTACCCCTCTGCTTCCTTGGGCTGCGTTGGCCACTATGACATCTGGGTTTCTCTGAGCCACGACGATCCCGGTGATGGTGGCGAGATTGAGAACCTCACTGAATTCAAGAAAGCCGCGACCAAGGCAGGGTTTTTGGGTTAGCAACACACCTAACATCCGACTATTCACGGGAGAACCACACGACGGTGGGATTGGTGTATAAGGAGGTGATCATGCGACCAATTTGTGTGAAATGCAAACGAGAGATGAGGGTGGCCCAGAACGAGTTTCTGGTCAAGGACAAGGCCAAAGGGGTGTTCCCATCCACGGTTTGGTGGGGCGACCTCTACGAATGTCCGGACTGCGGAGCGCAGATCGTTACGGGCTTCGGCAAGGGTATGGAGATCGCTTCCGGCCCATCCGTGCACGGAGCTCTGGAGGTGAAAAGTGAGTGATGTTCGATGCCCTTACTGCAATGAGCCGCAAGAAATCGTCCATGACGACGGGTACGGCTATGAGGAAGACAAGATCCACGAGCAGGAGTGCGGCAAGTGCGAGAAGGCTTTCGCATTCACCACGTTCATCTCGTTCTACTACGAGGCCCACAAGGCCGAGTGCCTCAATGGTGGCGAACACGACTGGGAGCCGATGGTTATCTTTCCCCGGCTCTGGCCTGATGCACGGCGCTGTGCTGCGTGCGGGTTGGAAGAACGCGGGGAGCCTGTGTCTGCCGAGGAACGAGACAAAATCTTGAATAGGGAGTAAGGATGACCAAGGAAGAGAACCACACGAACAGCTGCTTCAAATGCAAAATCTGGCCCGTCTGCACAGTCAGGGAGTCAGGCAACGCCATGATCGCCGCTCTGGCTCCGGTCTATCAACCGACCGGGCTCGATACCCACGCGGGTCATATCCAAAGAGATATCGCCGAGTTCATGGCATCGAGATGCAGGCTCTATGAGGAACAGGAGGAGTAAACCAGCCACTCAATATCCAGCCCCGATCCTTCCCGCCGACGCCCCGGGCCGGTGGTCTGGGTGTCGAGGCCCGGGGCGGAGGGGCGCGGTGCTCCCTCTCGGGAGGCCTCAGATGGAGGTGAAAGATGACCAAAATCGCTGCGATGAAGGCTGGCACGAGGTTCATGTTGAAAACGGACACCCAGGGGTGTCAAGAATTCATCAGAACTGACAAGGATGGTTCCCGTGGCTGGCCGGTTGTCGTTCGGCTCGACACCGGCGAAATCACGGAGCTACCCAAGTATTGGGAGGGTCGCATCACACACAAACAGGGCAGCTAACACCTCCGTGGGGGGCGGGGCTTGCGCCCCGTCCCCCCCAAGCCCCGATCCTTCACGCCGACGCCCCGGGCTGAAGGACAGTCTGACACAAGAGAGAGGGAGGAAAACATGTCGAAACAGCAGGAACTCAGTGAGAAGTATCAGGAACTCAGTGAGAAGCACTTGTCCAAGATACTCGCAATCCAAGGCGAGGCTCACAAAATGAAAATGGAGGCGAGATACAACCTCTCGCGAGCCATCGACGCGGATTTTCCGTCGAGGCCGTATTCGCCACATGTTTGGCACAGCTTGCTCGAAAAATCTTATGTGCGAGTTAGGATCTCCGACCGGATCTTCCTCAACATTCATCCAGCAGTAAAGGGCGGCTTTTACTTCATCACAAAGGTTCGGACAACAGGATCGGGCTACCGAAAGATCAAACATGCCGAGTTAGTTGAGGCAGTCACAGGCAAGCCCAGCTGCCAACCAGCAGAACTCACAATGACGCAGGCGATCGATGGCGCAAAGGCAGTCGCAGCCAAGATCCCAATGCCAAAGCAAAAGGAGACGGTGGTGCTCAAGCCGTTCAGAGAAGGGTTCAACGGATCACAATCCGATAAAATCGGACCCGGGGCGATTTGCAGCATCTATGTACCAAACACCAAGATTATCAAGATCGGGGACTTCGGCGCTATTGAGGAAGTTGACTACTACAACCCGGACGAGTTCGAAAAAAATGTTTACTTCAAGCTAGACTGTCAAGGCCTGTTGGGAGCGACTTTCAACATCATTGTTGACCCCGACATAACTGGATGGATGGGTGTGAAGAGATACGGAAAACAGCGAATCAGCACCACCACGACACCCAAAGCCTCAGTCAACCTCGAAGAGATAAACGAATTCGACAAAGCCATCATCTCAAAGGCGATCGAGATCTTTTTCACATAAAAGGAGAACAAGAAATGGCCAAGAAACTCAAGATCTTGTGGCCGGTGAAGGAGACTTACGAAGGCCAGCCCCAATGGGAGGTCGAATTCCCGGACGGCACTCGGAATTATATGACCGAGGAAAACATCCGCCACGAAGGCTACATCGGGGATCTTCCCCGCCTGGACGAACCAAGCCCTAAAGAATAGGGGTGTGTGAGCCCCGATTATTCACGGGGGAACCACACGCCGGTGGAATTGGTGTATAAGGAGGGAATATGCCAGCAATCAACGACCGTATCGCCAAGCTCTTCCGCCAGTACGCCATCCTCATCCAGCAGGACGGAGAGTCCAACCGTTTCAAGATCAATTCCTACAACAAGGCCGCTAGGACGATCGAGCAGATGGATGAGGATGTCACAGAAGAAACGGTAGTCTCCATCCCCGGTGTCGGCAAGAAGCTGACCTGCAAGATCGAAGAGATCCTGGAAACCGGAGATTTTCATCAGCGAGCAGAATTGCACGCCAAATACGACGACATCATGGCACTACTCGAAATTCCCAACGTAGGACCCAAGCGGGCTATCACCTACGCCGCCGAGATCAAAAAGCACAGTATGGACGTGACCGTCAAGAACTTCAAGACCTTAGTGGACAACGGAAGCATCACGGTCCCGTCCAATATCAAGGCGGGACTGGACAGCGGCCTATCCGCCAATGGCCGTATCGCATACCGGATGGCGCGTCCCGTGGCCGACGCGGCCATCGCGGTACTGCAGCCACACTGTACCCGCATATCCGTGGCCGGTAGCCTCCGACGCCAAAAGGAGACGATTGGTGACGTGGATATTCTTGTGGCGACCAACACACCAGGAAGAGTCATCAACTTATTCTGCTCCTCGGGCATCATCCTTGCCAGGGGATCGTCCAAGATATCCAAGGCTCTGGGGAAAGTGCAGATTGACCTGCGGATCGTGGATGAAGACCAATGGGGAGCCGCCCTTCTCTACTTCACCGGCAGCAAGAATTTCAATATTCGGATGCGGCGTGACGCCCTGGCCAAGGGCTGGACATTGAATGAGTACGCACTCACTGAGGTATCCACCGGAAAGCACATCGCCGGTAAGACCGAAGAGGAAGTTTTTGAGGCACTGGGCTGGGATTATGTCGAGCCCGTAGACCGCGAGGAGGAATAGTGCCCGAACTCACCGACCAGATGATACGCGACCTACAAGCACGCCTAGGCCACGGCGGGTTCTGTTGCTCCCTACCTCGACGTGGAAATCTCCCGGCCTTTGACGCGGAGTTCGAGTGTCGTGTGCCGCACAAACCATGCACTGTGCAGCTGTGGATACCGGAGCCAGGGTGGGTCGGCGTACGCATAACCGTATGGCGTCCAAAATACAAGTGGCGAGGTAAAATGCACAATCGCACAGAGATCGTCAATTGGGAGTGGGAACATGCCATGCACTCTCCCACATTCGATCCCGATAAAGCCACAGACGATATCGTGGTAGCGATCAAACACATCAAGAAATATTTCAAATCAGGGCTGCACACAAAATCGCACAACATTTCCACCCTTAAACACGACATCGACGCTATCCTTGGCCATCTCGGCCAAACTTCCACATCCCATTGACATAGACAGCGTTTGCTAAGACTGCCAAGCCCCGACCATTCACACCGGACCACACACGGCGTAGAGTGCGGTAAGATGACTGTTCTATCAAGATGGAGGAAGAATGAGTGAACCCAGGAAATGCGAGCATTGCTCGGTACAGATTCCCCAAAAGCGCCTAAAGGCGATCCCAGAGACCGCGATGTGCGTGAAATGTGCAGAAGTCCACGGCCCGAAACGGCAGGTAGGCTTCATGGTAAGCACCGCATCGAAAGGCACCGCCTCAGTCTTGGTGGCTGTTGATCCAGACAACACCGAGGCGCTGCGTCGAGCCCGGCGAGCACACAGCCGGAGGCGGTAAACAGCGGCAAGAGTAATGAGCCGCTGCTTATAAACCACGCCGGGAAATAAATTCTCGCTCGATATAATCGAGTACACCACGCGGTCGGTTACAACACCGCCTCAATATCGAGAGTACACCACGTGGTCTGTTACAACACCGCAAGAATATCCAGATCGGATGGTTGCCGGGGAGGACCGGGGCTGCTGGTGTGGGAGCAGGTGAGAGAGCACATACTAAAGGAGGTTCCCGTGAACAAGTCGACCGTCCACAAAATCCTCAGCGATCCCAATTTCGACCCTTCTATGGTGTTCGAACAGGCTCTGGTCGAATTCATCGAGCAGCACCCAGCAACGGTCGCCAAGGACGAGGTGTGCCTCAAACACCTCGTCAAGGATCCTGAGGTCTGCCACAATATCGTCAGTATAATTCCGATGAACAATTCCAAACTGCTCGGCGACTTCCTCCTCTCGATCAAGCGCATGAATTGGGGCAGCCCTGGCGTATCCGCTAAAATCCTCACCAGACTCGATGAAGTCGAACCCGAAAACGTGTGCGAAATCCTCGAAACCATCAAAAAGTCGTTTGCTGCCGCCCGGCTCACCCGGATGCACCCCGAGTTCATCGACAAGCTTACGCAAGCCCAGATCGATGAGTTCGTCAAAGAGGCAGCGGCCACGGCAAGCATCAAAAACTGGAAGAACAACGATTGGGAAATCGCTTTCAAATCCGAGGAGGGCATACAGGCCTTTCTGAGCGCCCTGGTGGAAGATCGCCTCACCCTCAAGCGCGGCATGTTCGGCCTTGTTGCGACATGTGCCAAAGCTGTCGCGGGGAATGCCGAGAGGCGTGCTGCCATCCTCCAATATCTCGATGACAATTACGAGGGCTACGTATGCTTCAAATGTGGTCGTGGGTCTGGGGTCGACTCGAATGGGAAGAGGAAAGACAATGACAAGATCAAGTCGCTGTCAGGCTACACACTCCACAGAAGCAGCTGCGATCCGAGCAACGAATTCCTCAGCCCCCACGAAATCTTCTCGGGAAGCCCCAAGGTGCTTTCCTTCAAGTGCGGCTGGTGCGGTGAGACATTCACAACTTCTTCAGGACGGACGCTTCATGAAAAGAAATGCAAGGGCTATTGACGTCAGCACGTTTCAGAGCATGTCACCTCTTATGAGATCGCATGTCATGGAGATGTGCGGAAAGGGCGAAGTGCGCCTGCACGACCCATGCGATATTCGCCCTCTCATATGCGATGCGTGGTCGCTGAGATTCCCCAGAGACTTCCACATTTCAGTGGCCGACACGTGTCGTCTGCTCAACGGTGAGATTCCCGACATGCGAGGCCTGTTTGGTCTATGAGAACATTCAGGCCCGATTCTTCCCGCCGACACACCAGAGCGGTGGGGTGGGGACGAAGAGGGCAGGACACACCTCCCAAAACCTGTTTCGCCGAAAGGCCAACACGAAAGGAAGGAACCATGAAGACCAAAATCGAGAGCAAAGACAATCTCAGAAAGGAGGCCCGAGCCTACATCGACGCCTCCCAGAAGCTGAAGGCCGCCAAGGAGGTCCTCGCCGAACGGCGTGAGGCCATCATCCCCGCCTTCAACAAGCTCTGCCGTGCCGACGAGAACGGCAACCGCACCATGGAGTTCGACGGGTCCAAGATCATGCTCGTCCCCGCCAGGAAGGTGGACGAGCAGGCGCTCAAGGCCAAGTTGGGCTGCGAGGCCACCCGCTTCATCGAGCGCCACCTCGTCGTCTCCATCCACACCATCTCGCACCGCGTGGGCGTCGACAAGGCCAAAGACATCGTCGACGACATCAAGGCGGTCCTTGACGAGCACTTGGCGAGCGAGCCCACCCTCCTGCGAAATGCGGTGAAGACCGTGAGGGAGCTGGACACGGAAGCCGCCCTGGCGTCCCTGGACAGCGAGGACCAGAACGAAGTCAAGGTCGAGGTGTCCCAGACCCTCCGACCCTACCCCGCCAAGGAAGGATACGACAAGAAAATCAGAGCCGCGACGGAGTGGCTCGACAGCTGACCACCACCTCCTGCTCTCTTCACCAGCCGGGGGCCGAAAGGCCCCCGGCACCTCTCTATGAAGACACCAGTGCATACAAACGGAATCACGATTCTTTCAGCCCGCGCTTATATGTGGGCTGTTCGCATAGGTTTAGACCTCAAGACCAGCTCTGCCATCAAAGAACTCGCCAAGTATCTGGCAAACCCAGAAGCCAAGTGTGGCTGTTGGGTGGAAATCCGCTGGATCGATCAAGAAGCAATAAATAAGTTCAAGGAACACAGAAAGAAAGGCTTCATCGACCTCGACACAGGTGAATTCTTCATCGGCGTCAAGAGAGATTGGAGCGGGCAAAATACGTGGAGTGGCGAGAAAGTCACAGACGAAAAGGAAAAGCAGGTTGTTGACGCAGCTACCGCCCATATGTTAAAAAAGTGGCAAAAACGATTTGAGAAGGAGCAAAGAATTTGATGGATTTTCTTCCAGATCCCTCTGCAAAGCACAAGATCAAGGTCGACCTTGCCTTCGTGCTCCGCGAACACGATATTGAGAATGGTCGTCGGCTGGTTGTCAAATTCAGAGGCTCACAGCACGGAGGTTACATTTCTTCCCTGCGCAGAGAACGCGAGCCGTCGAAGGAGATGTTCGACACCGACCAGAAAATTGTTCTCTATGTCTCCCAGAAGGGCCGCGTCAGTGCCGTTTGGATAGACGATTGCTTCTGGAAGGTGACACGCAGAAAGAAGCTCAAGAAAGAGAACTGGGTGGACCCCTTAACATTAAAGATCGACGTGCAGAGAGCGAACATTACGGAGGCCCATGAAAAGGCAATCCAAAGGACCGCAGCGAAGTACCTATAAGAATACCAAGATCCGACTCTTCCCGGCGACACACCGGGGCGGTGGGGTGGGCGACGGACGGACCCACAGTTCTTTGCAAGAAGGAGGCAAACATGAACGTGAGTGAAATGAAAGAAGCGATCCTGCTCTGCCGGGAAGCAGGCATCACCCCCTTCATCTGGGGGAAGCACGGGCTCGGCAAATCGCAGGGCGTCCGCCAGCTGGCAAACCTGATGCAAGTGGGGTCCATCGACCTCAGATGCTCCCAGCTGGAAGCGTCCGACCTGCGCGGTCTTCCCGACCGGGACCAGGGGCGCACGCTTTACCTGCCCCCAGCGGATCTGCCCAACGGCGAAATCTGCTCCCCCTCCTGCCATCTCTTCCGCCAAGGGATGTGCAAGCACAAAGTGTGCGTCGAACGGGAGGAAAAGGGCGAGGATGCCTGCCAGGGATTCCTTTTCCTGGATGAGCTGAACCGCGCCGAGGACGACGTCCTCCAGGCCACCTTCCAGCTGGTTCTCGACAGGGCGATCGGGACCTACAAGATGCCCAAGGGCTGGTCGGTCGTGGTTGCCGGAAACTACTCCGAGGGCTACACGGTGAACAGCTTCAACGACGCTGCCTTCCTGGATCGGTTCTGCCACATGGACCTCACCATCGGTGACGACTACATGGCCGACTGGACCGACTACATGAAGAAGAACGCAGGGAGGTCATGCGACAAGATCCTCCAGTTCATCGGAGCCAACGCCAAGCACCTGGCGGGAGAGGTCGAGGCCGACCGAGGATTCAGCGTGTCGCCGTCACCCAGGTCGTGGGAGATGGTCGGAAAGGTGGAAAACGCCACCACGGAGCAAGGCTTCGATCGGAAGGTCGTGCGGGACGTTCTGAGCGGCATCATCGGCGGCGAACTCGCTCGTCTGTTCGAGCGGTTCACCACCGACGTCCTTCCCGCCGACATCATCAACAACTTCAAGGGCGTGGAAGCGAAGGTGAGGAAGCTCAGCAACAACGAGCTGGTCGGGCTGGTGTGGGGCGTGGTCAGCCACGCCAAAGACCTGGGAAAGAAGAAGGACGCCGAGAAGAAGATGAACAACGTCCTCGACTTCATGCAGGTCATCGCGAAGGGCAAGGATCCCGACATGGCCGTGGTGCTCGCCCGACAGCTCTGCGAAGGCGAAACGAAGTCGCTCGGCGGGGCGGTGGTCAGCAACCCGCACCTCGCCAAGATGGCGGCGAAGTTCAAGCAGAAGAAAGGCGGGAGGACCTGGATCCAGGCCATCAACGCCAGGAACGACCTCCAGAGCCTCATGTCTCGTGTGTCCTACGGAACCGACTGATCCCTTCTTGCAACGGCGACGGGGAGCCCCTACGGGGCTCCCCAGACCCGTATAAACACTATGGAGGTGGATAAAATGCCAACTTTAGAAGATCACATTAAGGGATTGCAGCGGCTTGAAACAGAAGGGTTCTGTGTCACATCCTTTGAAGCCAAAGTGGTGATTGCACGAGGTGACGAAATTGTGGAATTTGCGCTTAGCGAATACGACGCCGGAGTGGTGGCAGCAAATCGAAACCGATACCACGTAGGTGACGACCCCCATGAGGCGTATCACAAACACGCCGAAGCCAACGCGAAAGCCAAAGAAAAAGGCAAAAAACTAGAAGATAGCGCCAACGAGCTAGTTAAACTTCTGGATGCCATTGCCAAACGCGCCTTTAGTGTCTACGCCAAAGAAGGAACTTCGCCGCCATCTTGGCGAGAGGGCGAAGACGGCAAATGGGTTGATTACAAAGGCTTCACACGCTGGCTCGTTGTACCGGGCTTGGCGAAAAACCACTACAACGACATTGAGGTGCTCCGCCACCCAACAACAAACAAATTCAAGTTTGCAAGCGCATCACCGTACGTCTTTCAAAAAGCTGGCATGCCTAACTCTTCTAAGAACTGGGTTTCGCCAGCTACGTTTCTTAACAAGCTGGGCACACATCCCGAAATCCTGAAAATGATCGCAGACCCAACTCTTATGGAAGGCGTCTGATTGCGCAAAGATAAGGTAGGCCGCTTCCAGGCGGGTCAAAGGAGGCCAAAGATGGACAATTGGAAAATAGAAAACTATAGACATCTATTAAAAAATGCCACCGATGAAGAGCAGATAAACATCATTGCCGAGATGCTAGATGATGAAGGTCACGAAACTCTCCTCAACGAAGGCGTGATGGATATGCTATCCAGCTTGGGCATTGGGATGATTAAGCAGCTCAAGGGGAAAATAAAATCGCTGCGGAGAAACAACAAACTGCTAGAAGCGATAGCAGACGATATGGGCATCCCAGCCGAAACAATTGAGAGGATGTCACAAAAAGAGAGAGTAGAACTCAAGCACAAATGGATGCTAAAGTTACAAGACGATATTAGCGACGCTCTCTTTTAGTTCTATCACGCCGATCCCAATATCCCCTTTCTTTGGCTCTCTTATTCATATACGCCCGATGGCATGCTTTACAGCGTGGGCCAAAGATCGGTGAGCCATCCTTCCTCTTCCCCTTGGGGTGAAAATGCTCTCTTGTACAAGGGAATACCTTCTGGCAATCTTTACAGGGCTTTGAAATCTTCCTTTTCTTAAGCCATGCGATCTGCATATTGAGATTACCCTCTCGGATATTATCTTTATGCTCAACAATACGAATATTGTCCATTACATAGTCTTTTGATGGGTCGATCCTATCAATAGAAGGCCTTTGACCAGCATCCATCATCGCTTTCCACTTATCTCTAAATATTTCGCAAAACTCGTCAGGATCAATTTGGTATTTAATTCCTTTGGCCCCGTAACGAGCATAGCTATCGGTGTTTGGATTTTCACAACGATATTTTGCGTTGTTTAGCGCCTTTTTCATGTGGTATTCTGGCCTTAATTTGGCTTTTTCTACCATGCATTTTCGACACGTTTTAGCTCCTGGATTAAACTTGGTTTCTGGGAGATCGTTTTGACAAATTCTGCAAATCATGTTATCCTCCTTTTCTTTTTATTTACATTTGACTAATCACTCAAAGATAAATAGACGGAACAGCATATCAAGATCCGACTCTTCCCGCCGACAGACCGGGGCGGTGGTGTTGGTGTGTGGGCGCGAGTGGCTCGTTGCCCCAGAAAGGAGGCCAAAATGGCTATCATGGAGCAATCTCTCCGAGACAGGTTGATGAAGGCAAGGTGCCGCCTCATAACTACGGAACCTTGGTACGGCACAATGGCGACCTTGATCCGGTGGAAGAAAGACAACGTGAACGTCCCCACAATGGGCGTGAGGATGGTCAGGGGCGGCGAGATCGAGTGCCTCTACAACGAGGAGTTTTGCGAAGGGCTCACCACCGATGAGCTTGGCGCAGTCATCAAGCACGAGATCGAGCATGTCGTCCGTCTCCACATGGCTCGTTCAGGTCAGGACCGAGACCGCATGGTCTGGAACGTCTCAGCCGACATGGTGTGCAACGGCCCCGAGAAGAGCCCCCGAATCGAAGACCTCCCCAAAGGAGCGGTCTACTTGCACAGCTCTCTCGCACCCGAAAGCACCACCGAAGAGATCTACGACTACCTGTCCAAGAACGCCAAGATCAGGATCAGCTGCCCCGCCTGCGGTAAGGGCAAAAAGAAAAGCCAGGGCCAAGGCCAGGGTCAGAGCCAGGGCCAAGGCCAGAGCGGACAGAACCAGGGCCAGGGCCAGGGCCAGGGCCAGAACCAGGGCCAAGGCCAGGGACAATGCCCGATGTGCGGAGGCAGCGGTCAGAAGCAAGGCGGCGGAAATGGAAGCATCACCGTCGAGGGCAGCTGGGTCGATGACCACTCGATCTGGCAAGGATCCACAGTGTCCAAGGACGAAGCTCGCCAGGTCGTCAAAGACATGGCGGAGCAGGCGACGTCCAAAGCGGCGGGAAACATGCCTGGCCACCTCGTCAGTGTCCTGAAAGAGCTGGAACGACCCATCGTGAACTGGAAATACATATTCAGGCAGCTCGTCGGGCGCAAGGCCGGTGGGAAGCGGATGACGTACTCCAGGCGATCGAGGCGGCACAATCACTTCGGCGTCCCCGGCAGATCCTCACACGCCTCAGTCCCGCTGAACGTGCTCGTGGACACGAGCGGGTCGATGAGTATGAAGGACCTGGAACGAGCCTTCACGGAGATCGAGGCGATGTCACAGCGGTTCAAGATCACCGTCATCCAGTTCGACCACGGAGTCCAGGGCAAGCCCGAGTCCTACCACAGGGGCGACTGGAAGAAGATCAAGATCCACGGTCGCGGTGGCACGAGCTTCAACGTCGTCCTCGACTGGATCGAGGAAAACAAGGTGGTCGCAGACGTCAACATTGTGCTCACTGACGGTTACGCCGATTTCGGATCTGCACGACCCTACCACGTGCTCTGGGCAATCGTCAATAAAGATGTCAAACCACCGTGGGGTGAGCATGTCGTGATCACGAAATAGCTCTTCCAGTCAAAACTAAGGTATGGAAGAGAAAAAATGCTGTACATGCAAACAATCGAAATTGTTGTCAGAATTCGCTTGGAACAAATCAAGCACCGATGGTAAGTCGCATGACTGCAAAGAATGCCACAGAAAGACTAGGAAAACGAATTACTCCAAAGACCCGTCTAAATGGATCAAGCAATCAAGTCGTAGGAAGAAGGAGTTGGCAAGAAAAGTCTACGAAATTCTTGCCAACTCCTTCTGTGTTGATTGTGGCGAGAAAGATGCAGTTGTGCTTGAATTTGACCACATAAGCGACAAGAACGAAACAATAATTAGAATGGTGAGACGCGGGTTTGGATGGGACAGAATCAAAGATGAAATAGACAAATGCGAAATTCGATGCTGTAATTGCCACCGCCGAAAAACAGCAAAAGATGGAGCGTTCTTTTCATGGAGATTTGCAAATGGACAGACTTAAGAAACTTCTCACAGAAGCCAAATCCACAAAAGATCAGATCAACGTGATCGCAGAAGCCATTTGCGAAGATCCCGATATCAATATTAATGTCGAACAATTAGTTGTCGAAGGTGTTATAGATACACTCACGGCTGCCAGAGCACATGTTGCGGCAATAGGCAGATTTCTCGCATCAAAACCAGAACGCGCTCTACATGCTCTGTCGAAAGAATCTGGCATCCCAGTCGATAAATTGCGCACGATGTCAACTATACAAAAGAACCAAGTAATTCTAGATCTTATGGCGCAAGACCTGAAAAAACAGGGCGACGCTATGGGCCTATAACCACGGTAACATCCGACTATTCACACCGACACACCAGGGACGTGGAATATAGCCACTCGCGGGACGGGCGGGGAGCAGATCGACATAACGCTCGCCGCCCGTCCAGCTCTTCTTAGGAGGACAAAATGGCTAAGATCTGGATGAACGATTTTCAGAGCATCACGAGAGTTTGCCACGTTGAGACCCCCGCAGCGCCGTTCGCGTGCATCTTCAAGGAGATCCCTGAAGCGCGATCCGCAAACCCCGAACTCATCTGCGGCATCCACGTCGACTTCGGTGCAGACGAACAATACGTGGTTTGTGCCACCGACGAGGAGACCTTAGTGTTCAAGGTCACTCGCGAGTGTCCCGACGTTGAGAAAGAGCGGCTGGGCATTGAACCCAAGAAAAGTACAGAAGTCGATATCGGCGTCCCGGGCGCAGTTCAAGTCAACGAGGAATTCGACAGGGCATGGAACGTCGTTGCCATGGAAGACGTGCCACAACGCACGATGGACAAGATCGAGAAAGTCCTGGGAAAAACCCTGTAGACCAGACCATTCACGACGAGACGCAGGACCCGTAGTTTGGTGCCAAAGGAGGGACCATGACAATCGACAGGATGCCCGACAAGCCACACCGCATCAGCCAGGACCAACTGGACGTGCTCGACAACGGTCAGTACATCGCCACGTTCAAGAAGGACGGCTGGAGGCTGGTCTTACTCACCACCAAAGAGGGCGACCATCAAGCATGGTCCCGCCACGGGACGCGTCTCGACACTCATTCCAAGTTCGACCCAGCGATCCTCGACGCCTTCAAAGAATTTGATGCACCGCCTCTCACCCAAATCGATACGGAGTGGGAAGCCATGCGCCAGGGAAACAAGGAAGGTGTCAGCCGATGTGCGGTCTTTGGTATTCTCAGATGGGACAAGAAATGGCTCGCCCGGACTCCGGAAGAGGAACGGTGGGCTAGAACTCTCGAATTGCCCGTAGACGGGAAATATCTTTATATTCCCGAGCATACGGAATCGGGCTTTCGAGAATTCTTCGAGAAATCGAAGGAATCTTGGGACAACGAGGGAATCGTGCTGAAGCACAAAAAGTCCCGACTCGTGCTCGATAGGAAGACAAGCAAGAAGAACCAGACATGGCTCAAGATCAAGTGGAGGGACGGTGCCGATGGCCAAACACTCACAGACTTCTGACGATATCAAGAAGACAATCAAATCCACCTAGCCGCCCCCTTGCCGCCCCGCGCATGCCGCGCACCGCCCCTGCCGATATACCGGCCCCCGCCGTCCCGCAACAGGACGGTATCCCCCGTGGCGTCCCATGGTAACGCACGGCGTATACCGGACCGCCGCCCCGCCCCGTCGCCACCCACGACTCAATATTGAGCCCTGCCCGTGGTATAGAATATCAAGCCCCGATGCTTCACGACAACACCAGACCGCTGTGGTATGGGCGTACAAGGAGGACCATATGAGAAAACCCACTAAAGAGGAAATGGAACACATCGAGAAGAACTGCGGCGATAAGCCGTGTGAAGAGGTTTGTGGTAAGTTGGGCATCTGGTATTGTCCGCTCAAGTAAGGAGGTGACATGACTCTGCGAACGGCTCATTATGAAGCCATGCGAACGCTGGGCCTGACCGACGAAGAAATCGAAGAAGATTTCAAGAGCGTCTGTGAGGACCTGGGGATCCATCACGAGGAACTGGACAAGGCCTACAAGCCATTCGGATCCAGCACCAGAGAGGAGGTACCATGGTAGCCAAGAAGGGACACACATGCCCGGGATGCGGCAAGGTCTTGAAGTCATCCTCAGGATGGACTCTTCACGTCAAGAAATGTTGCCCTGAACTGCGCTGGCGCAAGACCACGGTCAAGATGCAGGTCGAGTTCGAAATCCCTGACGTGATTCATTCCGACGACCCGAACATCCTCTTTCGACTCGCCTTTTACGAACACGATGTCAAAGGCATCGGGTCATGCCATCTGAAAACAGCGGCGCTACTCGACAAAACCATCGACGTCCGAAAGCCGACCAGCCAAGAAAAAACTCGAATGGATCGAGCCATCGCAGCTAAAGACAAGAACAGCACGGTGCGTGAAATCAAGAAGATTGTTGAGGGGATCATCGGCAAGCCCACCAAAAAACAGTCGATCCACACTGAGACCAGTTGGCCTGAAACCGTGAGAATCACCTACACGACTGCATCGACCAAATGGGACAAAGGGTACCTCTGGGATGTTGCCTTTACCTTCAATCTCAAGAACGGACAGGTCGAGGTCAAGCAGAAGACAGAGCGTGCCCCAGGTCACAGTCAGTGGTCTCGCGAAGTTATAGGGGGTTACCGAAAGGTTTTCCGTCTGGCCGACCCCGACTGCATCGAGGAAATCCGAGAATACACAGGCCTGCGGCCCTAGAATATCAAGATCCCATTCTTCACGGGGACACCAGACCGCTGTGGGATGGGCGTACAAGGCAAGAACCAAATCCTTTTTCTGGAGGAAAGACGATGGAGTACGGAATTTTGGTCTACGACGTCCCGGTCAAGCGCCGAAACGTCTACAACAAGCTGAGAGACCGCATCCGGCGGTTCTCCATCCAGCTCACCTGGAGCGTCTACATGACGCCGTTTTCCCGCCGGGACGACGCGCTCAGCGTCCTCAAGGAGCTGGACGAGTCCGAGGACACCAACCACCGGATCATGTACCGCTACATCAAGTTCGACTCGTCCGAGAACGAGGAACTCGATCGCACGGTCAGGGAGGAGTTCCAGAAGCAGATCCAGCGTGTCAAGGACGACCTGCACCAGAAGCTGGGCGAGGCCGAGAGAGAGTACGAGGACGACCTCAAGGACAAGGCTCTCGTGCAGCGTGGGCACCTCTCCAAGGCCCTCAAGAAGATCCGCGAGGCTCGTCGTCTCGCCACGGTCTTCGAGGTGACCGACTTCATGGAAGCCGCCTTCGAGGCTTTCGAGAAGATGGCCGAAGCTCGTCGCGAGAAGATCAAGGACGAGCTGAAGGTCGAAAAGGAAAAGCAGGAGGCCGAAGCCAAGGCCGCCTCCGCAGGGGCGTAGTCAACTCGGGGCTGGGCGGGCAACCGTCCAGCCCCTCTCTGCATGGAGGCACACAACATGTCTGACATATTCATGGTCCCCAGAAAACACATCAATGCCGAATTTCGACGTCTGGCAAGACGCAAGTACGAAACGTACGACGACGTCGTGCAGATGATCCTCAAACAATGCGAAAGATTCCCGTCCGCATCGGTGGCGTGGCCGACAGTGTTCAAGAGAAGCGGCCAAAGAATCGAAATCGGTATCAAGGTGGTGAATTGCCAATCGAAACCCACGTCACAGAACTACCGGCGAAAGGTGGCGCACACAGGGCGTCCTCCGGCATTCTTAGCACACATACGCGTGCTATCTGGAACAAATGCGGAGATGGCGGCCATGGCCCTAGAGATCATTAAAGTGGCAAAGGAAATTGCCGAGTCTCTCACGGTTCTGGAGTCCACAAAATGAGCTTCAAAGGACGGTTCCAATACGTCGAGATCGACATCATCGAGTCCGTGGTAGTGATTCGCACGCTGACCGAGAAGACAGCGGCGAACCCGACGACCCACATCGGAGTCGTGATGGACACATCGATGGACCGTTATCTCATCGATGGCGACGACGCCTACAGGATGGACAAAGTGTCTCAGGCAGAGACACGCATCCGATCGGTGCGTGCCCTGTCGAGCAAACCAAGTAACACATTCGTCCACGAGTGGGCACTCGATGAAGGTTTCGGGACATACGGAATCGAGAAAAAGCCCGCAGGCACAGCAGAAATGCTGTTGGAGCTATTGAACCTGAAGGAGAAGTAGGAATAGTTAGCCCCCATCCTTCCCGCCGACGCCCCGGGCCGGTGGTCTGGGTGATAAGGACAGTCTGGCACAGGAGTAACACATGAAAGAAGTTGAAGTCTACAATCCAGGCCCAACCCTAGTCAGAGCATTCTACATCGGCCTCCTGGAAGAAGAGCAGACAGCGGCAAAATGCAGGCACAAGGCATGCGGTTACGACCCCGGCAAGCCTGGGTGCCCACACTGTGAGCACCGTGGATGGAAGTTGCAGTGGTTTGCGTTCTGCCCGAAGTGCAAAACATATGAATATTGGAGCTTTGGCTATACAGTCGGAATGACAGGCTGCAAGTGCGGCAGTTCAAGGGAGAGAAGGTACGAGCGTGTGTGCGACGCTTGTGGCAAAATGTTCACGAAGGCAAAGAGAGTAGGAAAGTCAGCTCCTGTCGAATGCAAACGAACCCAACGCTTCCGCGTATTAAACAAAAAGAAAATCGCGAACCCGCAGCAGGAGATCAAGTTCGCTGTTTTCAAAGCAGACATCTACTATCAGCATGACCGGATGGGCCGAACCAGATACCTCGTAGCCAACCTAAAAGAGCAGAAATTCATCGAAGGTGCTTGGGCCATCAACGGCGGTGGCAAATCGCTTTGTGTCTACAAAGAAGACGTAGGGAATTTCGACGTCTCCAAGGTCACCAATATCAACGCAGCCGAGCTGATCGATTCGATGTGGCGAAAATTGCTGTGAGCGCATTCCATGAAAGATTATACCATTGTGACTGCCGCGATGCTACCCAATAGGCAATTGGTGTGGAAAGCATCAAATGCTGAGATTGGGCACCTCCTTACCCACCCAGCTTCCCGATTCGGGACACTCCTCTTCCCCCCTACCACACCGGGACGATGGCATATCAATTCCTTCGCCGATATGGTGTGGATCCCCGGGCAGCGCGACGGAATCACGCTATTCCTGCCGTGCGGCCACACCACGGCGTTGCGGACGACGACACGGGGGGCACCGCCCACGTGGTACCGCGACGACGCGTGGTATTATGGCCCCCAGGACCCGCGCCCCCTGTACGCCACAACGGGCGATGTATACGTGTCTCGTAGGACGCTTCGTCGTGTCCAATGGGTCATCGATCGTTGGTTCGAGCTGCTATTATAGCACACACGCCTAATTGTTTGTTCCCCCGCCATAACCACCCGCCTGCGATTATCTCTACAGCCCTGGCGCCGAGCCCGCCCATAATCGCGATTACATATTTCCAGCAAACGCGTCACTGCCGCAGATATAACCGCAACCTTAATATTAAGGGTGATATGTGCATTGCGAAATTTCTCGACATAGCTGCGTGGATCTCCAACAGCGGCGATTAAATTGCAATAATTGTCGCAGACATTAGAGATCGGTAGGCTATACGGAAAAGGAGGAGAGATATGAGTAACGAATACGAATTTCGGATGTGGGTCTGCCAGCACGACAAGCACAACAAGTGGTGGACGTACGAAGTGGACGGAAACACGGTCACCACACGCTACGGGCGCATCGGCCTCAAAGGCCAGAAATCGTCCAAGAGCTTTGGCGACCAGTGGAGCCGAGACGCCTTCATCGACAAGAAGAGATGGGAAAAGGAGCGTAAGGGTTATCGACCCGTCTCTGAGGAGGAATTCAACCTCTTCAAGCTTCAGGCCGAGATCCTGGGGAGCGGGAACAAGGTCGAGCGAACCGCTCTGGTCCTCGACAACGGCAAAACCCTCACCGAGATTCACCCTGAGGACGCCTTCGACCCCTCCCTCAAGCCCAACGTCCTCATCGAGTTCCGCCTCCGGGACCGTGACGGGTCAACAGAGCCTTTCGAGGTGCTCTTCACCGCCGACGAAGCCTTCGACATCGAGACACGCATACCCTTGCCGAAGCCCGTAACCAACGAGCCGTGGACCAAAGCACGGGAGAAGTTTCGTCACCCCACAAAGACCATCAGGGTGATGAGAAAATCCAAGATCGATAATTCTCACCAATTCCATGCAGTGGTGGAAAAGCTGATGGAAGTGATCGGCTCGACAGCTCTCTAAGGAGGCAAGAATGTTCTACAGACCGATGATCGAGGTTGAGGATGGGGCGGCCTTCCTCACCATGGCCAAGGACCTGAAGCCCGTGGGCCGGGTGGTCGTGTTCGAGTACGACAAGGACCGATACAAGTTCTTCTCGCGGCAGGGTGACGATCTCGTGGCCGTCTCCTACGCCCCCAAGTCCATCTTCCCGGTCAGTACCCCACAGGGGCGGGTATCTCACAGCTCCAAAGCGCCTTACAGGACACTATGTGGGAAATGCGACCACGTCGTCAAATTCGACCACGTCGTCGCATTTCTCGACCGCAATATTTACAAGAAGCTCGGTGTGACCACCAGGAAAACCAGCCGGACAAGAAAACTCATCGAAGCGGTCAAGAAGTGTCTCGCGTCGAGCAAGCCCACCACAATGCGGTGGAAGTCCAACGACGAGAAGATCACCAATCTCACCATGAAAGTGCATTCGGTCAACAACGCCGTCACCATCACGATTGAGTACACCGACGTGTCGGTACGGGAACTGACCAAAATGTTGGGGTCCGCTGGATACAAGGTGGTCCCTGGCAAGATCTCGATGCAGTAGCAAGCTGCAACAATTCCTGCCAAACCCAACGAATTCTGGGATACAGGCAGACGGAAGCCAAGACATTTTTCAGGAGAAAGAACATGGCGAAGATCGGAAGCCTGCTCAAGAAAGCAGCCAAGAAAAAGGCCCCCAGCAAGTCCAAGAGCAAGACCCCCACGGTCGAGCGAGACGACCTGACCGAAGCCATCGACAAGTGGCTCGAAGCCGACAAGATGGCCAAGGACGGAAAGGCCCTCAAGGAACAGGCCGAGGCCGTCATCCTGCCGGAGATCGAGGATGAGCGGCTCCAGAAGTGCCGCGAAGACGGGGAGCACCACAGCTCCATCAAGGTCAATGGCAAGATCACCGTGTCCGCTCGCAACTCCTACTCCAAGATCGAGGCCACGGAGGAGAACGAGGGGACGCTGCGAGAAGCCGCCGGGGACCGCTTCGACGAGTTCTTCAAGGAGAAGACTTCCGTCAGCCTCAAATCGTCCCTCCTCGAAGACGAGGAAGCGATGACCAAGATCATCGAGGCGGTGGGCGAGGAGAACTTCGAGCGGTTCTTCGACGTCAAGCAGCACATCGCGGTCACCGAAGCCTTCCACAAGGGTCGCGCCACCAACGAGAAGGTGGCCGAGATCTTCGAGAACCTCGCAGACGAGGGGCTCGTCAAGCCTTCCAAGAACTCCGTGAAACGGGCATAAGCCAGTCTTGGCTCGGGGCGGGGGCGAAAGCCCTCGCCCCTTTTTCCGTATCACCGTACCACACTATTGAGGGTACCATACCAAACATCGCAGCGCTTTCCCAAGGTTTGTTTAAATATTGAGGCAGGGGCCGAAAGGCCCCTTTTTTCGTATTATATGATTAATCTTGACCAAGTTCGCCGCAAGTATTTTAAATTCCCGAAGAATGAGGAGGTTGCAAGGGCAACCACCACTAGGGAGAGAGGGGGTAGGTCGCGTCCCAATTCCCTCTCTCCCACTTTTTATCTTAAGAATAATTCCCACCAAGACAAAATGTATTTTAAATAAATTCAGGAAGCATAAGGAAGGGAAAGCGGAGGCAAGCAATGTCAAACCTGGCACAAGTGACCAAGAAGGGCGACAAAGTTCAGGTCTGGAATCCCCTCAATGAGGTGGACCCCAACATCTATCTCGTCACCGGCATTAAGCAATCTATCATTGAGCTAGAAAACATCAAGACCGAAAAGTTCCACAGAGTACATAAGACCAGGATCGCAAAGATCATTGTTGACAATGAATTAGAGGAGGTTCAAAAAACAATGGACACGACAGCAGAAAAGCCCAAAAAGGCCAAGAAGGAGAAGAAGGAGAAGGTCAAGAAGCCGAAGCCGGAGAAGGTCAACTTCAAGCAGCTTGTCGCCGATGGCTACGAGGTCTATTCGATGACGGTCCCCTTCACCAAAGACGGCACGACACCCGTCGATGGTATGAAGGTGGAATCCCACTGCGTCATCGCCCCCGACAAAGCATCCTACAGAGTATTCAATACCTACAACGGGACTCTGGGCAAGAAGCCCGCAGAGAAGAAAAAGAATCCCATGGGTGTCGAATATAATCTAAAGGACGAGAAGGCCCTCGAAAAGAAACGTAGGGCGCTCGAAAAGAAGGGCTACAAGAAACGTAAAAAGTAGCCTGTAGGGGTCGATTACCACACAGGTAATGCGACTCGCATAATTGGTCAGGATTAACCTCTTATCTTGGCCTCCCGAACGGTCGCATCTAAGGAAGAGGAGCCGAGGCACGATTCAGTGTCTGAGTGATTCACCCCTGGGAGGACCGGGGGCTCAGATCGCAGCCGATGGCAAATTATAATGCAAAGGTAGCACTGGCCAAAAGCAAACATTATAGTAATGAAACAACACGAACACAAACCAAGAGATTGGATTTTGCCAGGGGGCTAAGCCCCCTGGACCCGAAGCCTACCGTGGATAGGGTTTTGGATTGTCAAAAGACCCCCAGATAATAAAGGAGGGTCGGACCAAAATCGATGACACGGGATGGTCCCGTTGGGCACGGGATAGATATATGCTAAATATATAATAGTTAATGATTTGCGGCCCGTTGGCCTGACAATCCAACGGGCCGCCTTCGTATTAGTATCACACATATAATATTAACATACAATCTTCGATGCCCAGTATCACACATATGCCATTAACACACTCTCGCATATCTGAGTCATATATCTCTTTCGTCTCTAACTTTCGGTAAGAACCCCTTCTCTGGCATATTTGGATATCTCTGCGTTTATATCGACATCCTCCCAGGGGGTGGATCCCCAGATATAATCGACTCAATGAATTATGAAGAATGCCTCAGATATCACACAAAAGATATTCTAAGCGATATTCGTCGACGACGGAAATCAAACCAAAAACACCCTCTGACGAATTATTAGCAATTATGGTATATTCAACTGAAGTATCTTCGATATCTCAATCTTCGATGAAAACCCCTTCTCTGGCATATTTGAATGTATCTTAGAGATATGAAAGCAGAAAAGCATATGCCATGCAACCACGAAATGACATTTAGATTCTTTGCCAAAGATGCTCAAAACTCAAATGCCGTATCTTCCAGTCACAAAGAGCTAAAGAGCCAAAGAGATATCAAAAAGCATAGCTAAGCAAATAGCAAACCCTGTCAACACTGCCAATATGCCAGAAAAGCCCCGAGAGTCATATAGGTCTCGAAAGCCAGAAAAGGTATCTTCCTTTAACGGGAGCAGCCAGAAATACCCAGATAGCCCTTTACCGGCGAAGAAGCCCACGCGATACAAAGGAACGCGCAGAAAGGTACTCCGGGGGGCCTCCCGGCCTATCGGCCTATTGGCACCAAATTCCTTCCTTCCAACAATTAATTCTCCGTTTAGCTGCGCATATAATTGTGTGAAACCACCATACCCTATAAAGTAATAGATAGCACAATCACCCATTTTGATTGTTTGGAAGGCTTAGATGGAATTGATTTGGCCGATACCATTTATCATGTGATAGGTGGTTCTTGGATTTAAATTAGATAAAATATTGGATGCCTGTGGTGGTAGGCAATAGGGCATGCTCAAAGACATCATAGAACGAATGTTGGACGACTTAGGCCTTTATTATGCAGAAAGTCTTGAAGGCCTTTATCTTGTCAAAGCCAGTAAGGAATGCCATTTTGGATTCTTCTTGCAGGCCCACGTCCCCCATCGCATTTATATTAGCCCAAT
>Ga0180433_10003105_pt1 | contig 24740 bp, 14 predicted proteins | sample SS_ome_8_FD_132980 | JGI IMG/M metagenome (GOLD analysis project Ga0180433, IMG submission 132980) | Hypersaline lake sediment archaeal communities from the Salton Sea, California, USA - SS_1_D_1 metaG | ecosystem: Environmental > Aquatic > Non-marine Saline and Alkaline > Hypersaline >... | reverse complement strand
CATTGTGCCAATGTTATATTAAATTTACTTATTTCTTCACCAGAAGTAGACTCTAATTTATTTACATCATAAGAGAAAATCTTATCTGTTAAACTACTGTCTGGGTTGGCATTGCGAAATGACAATATCCCCTGGTCCATAACCTGTAGTTCCTTTCTTTGTTATACTTTCAGAACAATGTCTACACCATTCTTTTTTAAAGTTATCTATAGTTTCTTTTCGTTCCTCTGAGTCTAACAACTCTGCTAAGGGTCTTTCATTTATTGTACCATATGTGTATTTCTGATAATAATCATGACAACATACATATAAATTACCTTTAATACCAAAGTATAAGTTCTCGAAATAATTCATACAACATTCTACTAAACGTGTAGGAAGGTTTCCTCTGTCTACCTTACCTTCTATAATATGATCTAACATACCAGCCCTATTTACTAGTGCTGACATACTTAACTCTAACTTTCTATGGCTAAATCTATCAATAGTGTCTTTAAAAGTTTGTTGATGATCCATAGTACCATTTCCATTTACCATCAACTTACATGGAATCTCTACTGAGTTCATCACTTCAAACAAATAATCCAGCCTATCTAACACTTTATCATGAAACTTTGGTGAAATACCCATTACTTTACGTGCGTCATCCCTATTCGTAGTAGGAAGGTTAATTCTAAATTCCATTATATTTTGGTCAGCTAAAGCATCAACTAAATCTTTAGTTAAATTACTTCCATTTATGGCACACATGTGTTGAAAATCCATCTCAGTCATCATCTGTACTCTTTTAAGGAAATGTGGGTCTAAGGTAGGCTCATTGTACACTGAAAAAGATGTGACATTTAACTCTTCTGGAGAGTAAGCGTTCCTTACACTCCTCAAAATCAATTCAAACAACCCCATGTCCATAACTTTTTTGGGGGGTCTCACGTAATATCTGTTCTGACAAAACCAACACCTATAATTACAGTGGGTGTTGTTTTCTATCTGTACCATTCTCAGAAAATTATTTTGCTTCATCATCTTGTCCCTTATCCTCTTCTCCAACTTTCATACCTGTACATAAATAATCATGGTCTTTAACTTCATTCGTCTTCCAATCTATAATTTGTACCCAATCTGATTTATATCCTATCTGCTTACACTGGAAACTTAAATTACAATATTTAGGATCGCCAGTCTTAGTACCATCATTCAATGGACAGAAATCAGCACAATCTTTACCCCTTTTTACAGGATCAATCTCATCTTTTATAAGAATGTTACTCATGTACCCTCCTCACTATATACATACCCACATCTTCTATACATTTTCCCATCAATCACATAACCCGTTTTTACTGCTAAGAGCATTATATATTTTATTCATCATCAAATCTTTGTTAATCTTTTCATCATGGTAAATTCTTACAAGTGCTATACCATTCTCTTGTGCATACTCGATCTTAAGATTATCACGATATTTAGACTTTAAATATCCTTTTCTAGTATTATGAAAATGTCTTACAAACCGAGAATGCTGTTCACCCTGTACTTCAATAAGAACATTCAAGTCTTTCATAAAGAAATCAAAAAATAATTTTGTTCCTTTAAATTTAACATAATGTTCCTTTTTTATGGTATTCAACGGAAAAATTTTCCGTATCTCATCATAAACTTGATTACTTATTAGACTCATAAAGTGCTTTAAGCCCCGTCCTCTCTATAACTTGGTCTCTTAATTCGTTAAATAAATCATCATCTTCTCTAAGTAATCTAACCATAGACACTTTACCTTGTGCTACAGATTTATCTTTGTACTTATACCAAGCCCCGGTCCTATCTATAAGACCAAGACTTTCTGCAAGAGGTAACACTTCCCATCTGGTATCAAACCCTTCTCCATAAATCAATGGTATTTGGGCTTTCCTGAATGGAGGCGCTAATTTATTTTTTACTACTTCTATCTTAGACCAATGCCCAATAAATTCATCAGTACCATTAAATTCATCTTCTATTCTATTACTCTTGTATTCTGCTCCCTTTACACACAACCTTCCAGTAGCAAAGAACGGTAGTGCTTCACCACCTGTTGGTGATTCTGGGTTGCCATAAGACCCAACTTTGTGTCTAATTTGATTGATAAAAATTACAAGAGTATTAGTTTCGTTAGCTATAGGAACTATACGTCTCAGTGCTTTACTCATCAACCTGGCTAATAGAGCAATAAAATCATCACTAATATTAGCATCAGCTTCAGATTCAGGTATTAAAGAACTTACCGAGTCAATAATGACCAGATCAACTTCTCCTGACTTAATATACTGCTCAGCAATATCTAAATTCTGTTCTCCTGAAAAAGCTTGGACTATTTCTATATTATCAATATCTGCTCCCATATTTTTTACAAGCTTAGGATCAATGGCATGCTCAGCGTCTACAATAATGGAACGTAATCCTCTTAGTTGTGCTTGTATAAGAACACTGAGTGCAAGGGTGGTCTTTCCTCCTGATGGGTTACCGTAGATTTCATACACTCTTCCTCTCCCCATACCCCCTCTACCAAGAGCTAAATCAACACCTAAACTTCCGGTAGAGATGGTAGGAATTTCAAAATCCTCATGTGCCCCTAGATTTGATATGACCTTTCCGTATTTTTTCTCTATTGCTTTTTTGGCAATTGCTAAGCCAGTTAGTCCTTTTGTAGTTTGTTTCTTCTTGGCTTCCTTTTCCTTTTTCTTTTTAGCCATAATTACTCCTTCCCATCTCTTGTCATCTCGACTGCCATCTGTTTTTCATCACGTTCCCTTTTTTGTTTTCTAAGTTTAGCGCATTGATCTGAAGTAAACTTATTGTCAAATAGAAATGTGAATACTTGGTCTTCTAAAAAGTTATAAATAGAAGCAATCGGAATAAAATAAGACATGTGTGTTATAGCATCAGCAGAAAAACCAGAAATGTTAACAGCAATTCTACTTGGTATGCCAATAAATTCTATAGTCTCTGCTAGAAATACTGCTCCACCAGAGTTACCATATATAGTTGGGGCTGAGCTAAGGTAATAAGGATAATTATCAATTATATCCGTAAAACCAGTAAGTTCTCCAGACGTTATTAGAGGTGGGTGCCCCATACCACATCCAATAGCATAAAGTTTCATGAACATTCTAAGCCTTTTCTTATATTCAGACCTTGGAAACATGTCTGCTACATAATCAAACTTCTTTTCAGATCTAAGTTTAAGAAGAGCCAAGTCCATGTCTTTATCATAACACATAATTTCTGCCTTGTAGGCACTGTGACCACTTTCCCAAGAACCATACTCAAAATCAAAGAATTCTACTGTACAGTCTGATAGAATATCCATCTTTACTTCTCGTTTTAGAAGTGTGCTCCACTTTTTCTCTACTTTGATATTATCACTAATAACGTGACAATTTGTTAAAACATAAGTTTCAAACCTCTTATCCTCAGGCATAGGTTTAGAGTAAATAACCGTTCCTGATCCTCCAGCTTTGTCTGTTCTAACTCTAACTGCAGGATAAAGCATTTTTTCATGTTTTAACTTCAGGTTCTCATCCATTTTAATCCTCCTTTAAACTCTCATAAATTTCATCCAAGTCCGCAAACGGTCTTGACACTGTGTCCATCTCCTCATCATACTTATCGTGGTATTGTTTATGCTGCCTCTTCTTTTTAGTAAACTCTTCTGTATTTATAAACCTTATGGCTGCATTCATCACCCACTTCATATTTTCTTGACCAAAAATACCGAAGTTGATTGGGGTTTCAAAATGAAATTTATCTATATTTTTAAAGATAGCATCTATAATGGCACCACAATAAGTAACAGCATCTCCTTTATCTAACAATTTATTTTCTTCGGCAATAGTTTCCACAAACCTTTTAGCTAAACTTCTATCTTTTGATAATTGATTTCTGCTCACTATAAGATTTGGAAACGTGTATTCATATTTTTCATAAAAATATTCTATAATATCATCTATGCTTTTCAACATCTTGTATTGATTTTCAATAGGATCTATTACTTTATACCCCATAATATTGAGAAATTTTTTACATTCAACTACAGCATTTTCACATCTCTCATTATTTGAAAGCAGAAAATCCGTGGTTGTTAAATTAGTAACCAATTCCTCTAATGCAGCATGTTTTTTCATTAAGCTCTTCTTCTAATCGGAGATATTAATCCTTTTTGATCCTCAAAATTACCAGAGTCAAAAATCATACATCCTTTATCATCTGAAAACTTAACTAAAATTTGATCATCTTCAATTGCTTCTACTGTCTGGTACATAAATGCACCATTCACGTCTATAACAAACTCCTCGTTGTACTCTACGTCAAAATCACAATCAAACTTAGCATCATCAGTTGAAAGAATTATTTTGTTATCCAGTATTTTAAACGACAGGCGGTTGTTGTCATCACTATCCAGTATTTCAGTAAATGGAGCTAGGGAGTTAATCAACAAATCCTTTGCGACAATTATTTTGTGTTTGTAATTATCAAATTGATCCCTGTAATCAGGATAGTTTACTCCTGTTATAAGCCTGCCATAAAAACATACGTCATCAAATTTCGCTATAATATTTCTTTCGTCTATCTCAAAAAAGATTTGTGTTTCTTCTCCGAGAGCTCTTTTAAGACCAGATACAAATTCATAGTGAAGTGTTAAACTTTCATTTTTAAGTTTATTAGAATTTTTCACCTTGTACTCTGACAGCAACATTCCATTAGTACCAGCAAAGAACAAATTATCTTTTTCAAATCTTAAGTTCATACCTTGTATAAATGTTCTGATCTCATTCTTATTGATGGCGTAGATAACTTTTGTTACTGATTTCTTAAACATATTAGAGTTTAAAATAAAATCAGTTCTTTCAAATTCCTTAGGTTTAATAAACACGTCGGGGTCAAAGTAATCCAATCTTATATTTCCTTTAGACTTCCTACCACTCTCATGTTTAGTTTCAACAAGAATTTCCATCTTACTGTTGTCAAACACAAAATGAAGCTTCTCCGTTCCAAAATCACCGTTCCATGGGTGGAAAGAAGTTACAAAGGATCTCATTTTATCAAATGGGATTACAATTTTTCCAGGCGAGATTACTTCTGCATCTTTGGATAACACAGAAATGGAAGTTATTCTATCGTTGGCACTGAACACAACAGTGCCATCGTCGTTGGCTTCGATTAAAACTCTTCCTTCTATGTCAGTTGTGTTCCTTTTAGCCGTTACCCCTAACAGTCTAATAACCCTATGGCTTTCTTCCGTTTTAATAAAAAAATCCATAATAATTTCCTTTCTTCACTTAATAACCTTCTATACTATAATAGGTTAGTTTATTAACCTGAACCTAATATAATACACAAATTCCCTTTTGTCAAGTGTTTTTTTTAATTATTTTCAATTTTTTTAGTTAGAAACAATATAAAACATTTTTTTGATTTGTCAAGGGTATTTTTAATAAAAATCTATTTCGTCGTCCAATCCAACAACAAATGTCTTTTGTACAGCTTGCACACTTGATGCTAAATCAGATGTTTGTGTGGTGAAATATTTAGGTGTAATTCTCCCTTGAAGGTTAGAAAAACCTCCGGAAGGATTAATAAAAGCACTTAAATCCTCAGTTCTAGATTCAGTTAACCAATTAATATAGTATCTTATAGCCTCATCTATAGTACTAAACCTTGAAATATCATGTACTTTCTTAACTCTATGTAATTTTCTTCTAATACCTAAAGCCTCATTTTCTGGTATGTAGGACCTCATATCCAACACCCATTTTAACAAACGATCTCCTTTGTAAACCTTATTTTCTCCATCAACATAAAAATAATCATCCACTATGGAACTAAAAGCCATTTCAACAAGCTCGTACCAATCAACCTGCCCGTATATATTAATATCATTTACTCTTTCTGTATGTTTTGTAGCGTCGAACTCATACTCATCCAACCACGTTCCTGTAATTTGAGCTCCCAAATCATCATACAAGTACGTTCCAGTAATGCTGGCTCTCAATAACGACTGCTGTGTAAAAATTCTAACATAAATAGGCAACTTATCCTCATTTATGTACCCGCTTAAAATTTCTACTGAAATAGGAAGTTTATCCACACTTATGTAAGAATCTGCATACCCTATAGTTGCAACTAAGTCTCTATAAGTAGTTAAATTCTTTGTACCTTCTATTGAAGCAGGTAAATCTGCTATGTAAGAACACTGTAGAAAGGCTGCTAAATTTCTGTACTCAGAAGATACACATACATTTATCAACGCATTCAAATCACTATGTTCCTTAGTGATAAGATCTATAATAGTTGTCATCTGTATGATCTTAGGTAAGATTGTAGCACCCAAATCTCCAGATCCTCCTTGAACAACTAAATAAGCAGACAGATCTGCAGGAGCATGCATACTTATAGAAGCGCCAAGGTTCTCTTGTTGGTCTAATATTGTAGCTCCATAAGCATATGCTCTTAAATCTCTGGGTATTTGAACTCCCTTTCTTATCTGAACAAAAGCAGGTAGATCAACCGGCTGGTTGTACGCATTAATGTAAGCTTGTAAGTCATTAGCCCCATATACACCAGCTATGTAAGCAGGAAGATCTTTTGTGTCCCAACCATGTATAAAAGCTCCAAGATCTTTTGGTAAAATAGGAAATACATAACCACCCAAGTTCTCAAAGTACTTAGCTCTAATTATACCACCTAAGTCATCAAAAGTAAATCCAGTTATGTTTCCTCCAAGATCAGACGTTGCTTCTCTAACCCAGCCTTTTAATAAAGCACCTAAATTTCTCGGTGGATGAGCACCTATAGAAGCTGGTAAATCGTCAGCTATATTCCAATCTATTTGCGCTCCTAAATCAGCTTCTTGCCATCCATGAATTATACCAGGTAAATGATCCATAGGCCATACTTTTAGATAACCTGGAAGATCTACAGGTGGTATAGGAGATATATTTCCCGGTAAATCGTCGTGCATAAACGCTCTCAGGTACGCTAGGAGATCTCTAGTATCAAAACCATGTATAAACGCTGGTAAGTCCACTGGAGGGTAAATAAGGGCCCCTAGATCCTTATATTCTTGCAGTCTCCTACCATTAATATAGGCTGGTAAATCTTTCTGTTCATGAAATATTGGTTGGCCCCAAATAAAAGCTGCCAAATCCTCATACCATACCTGGTTAATACGGGCGGGTAAAAAATCTACACATCTGTATGTCGTTCTTCCATCTATGTACTGAGGTACTCCATCTTCATACCCGACAAAATATCTCTTTCCAAATAACGTTTGACAATACGTACCAACAATACTTGCGGAGATACTTCCTGGTAGTGTCTCAAATCCTGTTAATATGGCACCAAGATCTCTATATTCACTAAAGATTTCATGACCAGCTATAATAAATGTTCCAAGATCTCTTGTCTCTGATCTTGATGGTGTTATGGTTGCTGGTAGATCTTTAGTTGCTTGTATTCGTGATTTAACATATGCAGACAAAAATGATACACATCTATACCAATCTCTGGCAGATAGGAATTGAGGGGTACCATCCTCATACCCAATAACATATTGTTGTGGCCCTAAACTTTGACACTGCACTCCAGCTATAGACGCAGAGATACTACCCGGTAAAGTACCATAACCAGAAATCAAACCTGGTAAATCTCTATATTCACTAAAAATTTCATGTCCAGATATAATGAACGTACCAAGATCTCTCGTAGTAGACGTCGTTGGTTTTATAGCAGTAGGTAAGTTCTTAGATGTATGAGCAAAAGATTTTAGATAAGCAGATAAAATTGATACACATTGGTATCTCTGTCTAGTTTCCAAGAACTGCGGGGTACCGTCTTCATAACCAATAACATATCTTTTAGGTGAAATTGTTTGACAATAAGATCCAATTATACTCGCAGGTAAATTTTGGGGAGCATGCATCCCAATAGAAGCTGAAAGATTTCCAGTTGCACTAAAAAACTGAAAACCTAAAATCCAACCACCTAAGTTCTTATGTCCATAAAGACCGGTGTCTCCCGCAGGGTATAACCTCTGCTCTGGGTCTTCCATTACACCAGATCTTATTATCTGACTTCCAGAATACCCAGCTGGAAACATTCCCGGATATGGTGGTCTAAGTATAGGCATTCTAACTCCCTGTTCCACTAACAGGAGTCATAAACATGGCTCCTGCTATATTATGATCTAAACCATAGTTCCCTTGTTTATAGAAGGTTACAATAAAATGTTCATCAAATGGTGCTGGTACTCCTATATTGAACACCCCATTACCAGAAGAAGTTGCTGCGGTTACAAAATCTCCGTCTGTGTCAGATACTATAATACTACAAGGCTCTGCCATAGGACGACCGTATTTGTCATAAACAGTTCCTGATAGATATCCTGGTGGGTATAATTGCTCATTACTATAATAAGCCAGTTCATCCCAAGTAGAGTGCTTACTTGCTTTTATATAAGCACTTGAACGATCAGTCTTTGATATTCTTATCTCATCTAATATACCGTCAAAATAACTATAAGTATCAATGAACGCTAGATAGTTTAGACCGTCACTAGTAGCCACAGTAGATGCGTTAGTACTAACTGCACTTCCGCCCCACTCACCATCTTTATATCGTCTCAATTCAGTACCTGTCCAAACAAAGTCAACCGCATGCCACGTATCAACAGATAAATTTGTTACCGTTCTGGTGATAACAGAAGAGTCTGCCAACTCACAATAGAAAACTACATGAGGAGAACCACTGTTACAATAAACCCATGGTGTTCTTTGATTACTTCCACCTATACCTATAACACCTCTATATGCTGTAAATGGTATTTCATCACTCTTCATAACAACGGAGACAGTTAACTTTGACTTTCCATTCAAGTCAGTAAAACCACTACCAAGATTTACTCGCTCACTTGATCCGTCAAAATTGAGTCCCCTTCCAGCTTTTGCTGTTAGTAAGTTTGGTGTGTTAACCGGTGTCCCATGATTGGCAAAAGTTGTGGAATCTTCTACACTATTAGCGCCACTAGGATTTGAGCCTCTGTTTTCCATATGATACACTGCAACATAATCACTATCCCAAACATTTCTTGCCGCAGCTTCCCCCAACTCTCCTACATACGTCGTATTGTCCGCTTTAGTATAATCATAATATAAATAAATCTTTGTGTCCCTATCTGCATACACAGTCGGAACTTTTGTCCACATAATGGCTCTATTAAGTCTGAATTGTAAATCCTCTATTTCTATAGGACATTGAGTACCATCTTCGTCTGTCATTGCCATCTTTTTTCTGGCATAGTAATGATATATAGACCCTGTATTAACAATAAACTCATCTATCCACATGACAGCTGTGGTATCTCCACTAGCAAAATCATCATTATATAAGGTGTGGTATACCTCAACGTTAGCTCCCCAGTTAGAGCACGTTGTAGAATCTATCAGAACCCAACCACCTCCTACATCATAGTACAAACTAATAGTTGTACCACTTCTAGAAATTCTTCCTTTAAATGTAGTAACATCGTGGTAAGTTGAAGTACCATAATCTGTCGCTCCGCCATTAACACTTCTGGATCTTATCCTCATAGGAGTTGATCCACCATAAGCGGCAGGCTCATAATTAAATTCTATTCTAGAATAATCAGCTGTGTTATCTTTATCTCTTACAATAAAATATATCCTCCATTTTACAGAATCAGTAGCAGAGGGAGTCCAGCCGTAATGAGTATCCATACTAAAAGTGGTAGACCTATGATTCCACCTACTTACTCCACCTGTCCATGGGTATGCGTTAGCTCCTAACGTAGTTGCTGTAGCAACAAGTTTGGTTCCACTAATTGCTATTGTTGAAACTCCAGGTTGACTTCTATTCCATGTTTTTATATCAAGACCTTCAGTAAAATCATCGCTAAAATCGTAATCTCCTACACTAAGCTCATCTTTAAGGTCCTGCATGGGGTTAGCACCATTTATACCAGAAGTGTTTCTTATATTTAGAAACAAAGGAAAATCAGTGAGCTCTTCATCAACCAGAGTATGGTCTATAGTTATCTCTATTCTCTTAGCCCAATCATCAAGCCAATTAGAATTAAAAGCCATTAGTATGCACCTCCACTAAGAGTTGTTCCACTTATTGTTGTCATATATTCTGCTCCTGCTGGGTATGGTGTCGTACCATAATCTCCTGGGTATCCATAAGCTACCAACACTCTATTTCCAGCTTCCTTTCCATAAACACGCAGTGAAAATCTTCCAGTACCAGATATTGATGTACCATAACCCAGCACTGAATGGTTCAAGGCATCTAAAGCTATTACTCCACACTCTTCTTGCATAGCTACACCGTATCTATCCGTACATTGTCCTTCTAAATAGGAAACAGGATCAAAGTTTAATAGTGTGTTGTTTACACTATTGTGGTCAGCTTTAGCCCACGCTTCTGACCTTACAACTTTTGAAGCTCTCACTTCATCCATAACACCTAGAAGATAAGAAGGTTTATCGGTTCTGGCTCCTAGTTTAAAATCATCTAATGGTATGCCTTCTGACCTCGTAGGATCATTCTCATACGTCGCATTTCCTGTTAATGTTTTACTGACACCATCCATATATAATTTAGCTGTAGAAGACCTGTTTATTGTAAAAGTTATATTACTCCAGTTACCAGCAGACCAGGTATTAGAATAGGTAGCTCCCCCATATTGAAAACCATCCCACTCATCCCATATCACAGCAGAAGCAACAAACCCCACTCTACCATAACTGTTGGATGCACCAGCATCATAGGAGTCGTTTCCATAAGCCGGGTTAAACGTAGATGAGTCGGGCTTTAGTGAGAAAGAAATAGAATAATCAGAATCAAGCATTGTGCCGTCATTTATTTGAATATAATCACTACCTCCAAAATCAATACCTTCACCAACTTTCCCTTCCACTAAATCACCAGACCCTAAACCACTAGGATCTCCATGTAAAAGACGGCCTGATGAGTCTTTCATAGACTCAGTACCTCCTGAAGGATCTTGTGCTAAATGCCACACCCCCATAAAATCATTTGTCCACACACCCACAGCAGCATTACCGAAGGTCCAACGATATCCATCAGTGTTTGAGTGTGTGTACATTATTGAGTAAGGATGTGTTGTATCCCATCCACAGTACCACATTCTATACACACCATCATCAAGTATAGTATGAGTAAATACTGCACGTGTTGCATCCGCAGAACCCTCAAGACCAACATTAAAAATTCTGGCCGGATTTGTCCATGTTGTACCGTTAGTAGAAGAAGCGTATACCGCACGCCAGACATTACTACTATCAGCTCCTGATAACCACATCTTGTAAGTAGATCCTTCTTTTACTACATTTCCAGCATACAAATGAGCGTCATAATCACCGCCGCCGCCGTGGTCTATTACTTGTTGATGACCAGTCCAACTTGTTCCGTTTGTTGATTGTGCATAACAAACAGTCCAATTACTTCCATCATGTCCAGTATACCACATTTTGTATGTAGTTCCATCTTTCATTACCCTTGGGTCATATACATGTGTTGAATCGGCTGTTATATTATTATAGTTCATAACCATTGAATGTCCTGACCAAGTAGTACCGTTTGTAGATGTACAATAAATTACTCTATAATTAGAACCATCATGACCAGAATACCACATTTTGTACGTAGATCCTTCTTTCATAACTGTACCAGGAATAGCATGAATTGTATCATACGTGCCCTCATCGCCAAGATCAATGACCAACTGATGGTCTTGCCAATTATTAAGTGTTCCTGATGACACACAATATCCTATACGATTTCTGTCAGGTATTACTGAGCGCATGCAGTACCACATTTTATAATCGTCTCCGTCCTTTATAACACGTGGGTGTGTAACACTCTTATCATCATACGTTCCCTCAGTATTAGTCTGTACATGGACCTCTGCATGGGCATCTGTAGTCCTGCTGACATAATCAACGTTTCCGGATTGTGTAGCATCATAGTATAAATATAATGTAGTATCTGTACTAGAGTATACATTAGGTAATTTAGTCCATAGATGAGCTATCTCTTCTGTCTCATCCCAGTACTCTACCTCTACAGGAAGCTGTGTAGTCTGGTCTGCTGCGGTTATGGCAAGCTTATTATAGGAAGACCCCAACTCATCAAATATATGTGTAGCATCAAAGTCACCGTTCGCACCTGTACCACTAGATATAGTAACAAGAACAGGAAAGTCAGTAAGGTTACTATCTACCTTACTACTATCTACAGTCATTCTTAATATGTTATTACCCCAACCACTCAACCAAGCCATAAACTCCTCCTAATCTACATTTAAATCTTTTACTGTACCAGTTACATCTACTGTGTTTACCAATTGATTAGTATCTACTACATTTATCTTATTATTTACCGTATAAAATATTCCTGAATCAAATGTACAATCATCTTCTGCCCACACACTATTAAAATTATTTCCACTGCCAGCTAAAATTCTGTAAGTCCATTGTTCTGTTTCTTTCTCCATCATTTCCCACTCTGCTATACAGATTGGACCAGCGTTGTTATTCCAATTACCTATACACCTCAACCTATAAATATAAAAAGGAGTGGTGTTCTCGAACGCATGTTCTTGCCATTTAGCATCTAATGGTGTATATGTATTCTTTGTGGGTATTAATGTTGTCCAATTAGCCCCATCATTAGAACCATAAAAAGCTATCTGCTTTGGAAAATATAAATACTGTGAATCATATGAAACTGGCTTTATTTTCACTTTAGAAACTACTTTCTTTCCAACATCAGTGTAATATCTATACATCTTCCATTCTTGTATGGCTATGTTGTCACCATATGTATCTAAAACCTTTAGTCTATAAAATCTATACCTAGTATCATTATAGAAATAAACTGTTTGCCAATCAGTTGTCTTTGAAAAAGTACCTTGAGCTAATGTTTTCCAGCTTGTGTGTTCAAAATCGTTTTCATACGTAAAAGATCCTTCTATTTTATAGTTTTTTGCCATACCATTTAAACTTCCAGCAACTCCTTGTACCATCAATATACCTACTTTATAAATAGGAGATTCAAAATCTATCACGGCCCACCCGCTTGTTGTAGTTCCATGCCAGTAATTATTGTTATTAATATCTTCATCTTGGTCAGATAGTTTAGCTGCATTAAAATAATTAACATGCCCATCATCATAATGTAAATAATCAAAACTGACTAAATTACCGCCATGAGTACTATAATTTATAGATAAATCTACCTGGTCCGACGCAGCGCCATCTACACTACACCAAACATATCCAACACCTGTTTTATTATCAGATAGTTTTGTTGGCTCTCCTCCAGAAGATGTAGTATGGTCATACCCTACATCTGTTATATCATCTCCATACCCCCACACTATGGTCTCGTGGTTTATCTGTTCATATTGTACATAGAGATCACTTAAATCCCACTCTGGTTCATAAGGACCTAAATATTTTCTTACTATAACCCAATCAAAATAAACTTCTGTACCAGCCCATTCTGCGTAACTCCCTCTTGTAGCTCCCCAAATTCTTACTCTTGTGTGGTCACTATTTCCCTCTATACGCCGCTCATCTGTCTCTAAATAATTACCATCCCACTGAGGAGGACAATTAGATGAAATCCTATTTGGGTTTCTGTTGTACATACCAATGTAATAACCTTCAGTAGGAAGGTAATAACCAAAAAAGTTCTGATGATAACTATCCAATACTAAGGCGCCCCATAAGTATCCTACATAATCGTCTGGGTAGGTTGACCCAGCGTATTGAAAATTTTCTACCCTAGGCCCAAAGGTTCCTTCATTTTCAACTATACCTCCAGGAAAATATCCTGAGTCTTCGCCGTCAGCAGCAAAGTAATTAAATATTTGTGGAACACCTGCCCCATAAAAAGAAATTCTGTGTGAATACTTCCAAGTATCATTTATATCTGTATCTTCATACATCCAATACCCCATCTCAGTAGCCCATGAAGATAGTGGAGGTATTGGATCTGTATCAGATTGTATATAAATTGACTGATTTGTGGCATTTATTACACGGACAGTAGTGTGTGCTCCAGCATCACCAGTGTAAAAATTAGTTACTGTACCATTACCTACCGTGCCCCAATTAGCATTATAGATTGTACTATCATCAAAATGATCTGATAAATAAAAATCTAAAGAATGTATGTCAGATATACCAGAATCAGTAGTGTTTCCCCAAAAAGCATATAATGTTTTAGTTTCGTCTGCTAATAAAGATGGAAGTTTAAAATACATAGTTGCTTGTTCTAACGTTTTGTCCCAATATCCTATAAACATATTTAAAACACCAGTACCATTAGAAGCCTCGGCCAACCTGAAATTATCTGTACCCTTCTCACCTACAAAATCAATCAATCCCATAGTTGTATATGAATGTCCATAATTACTTAATATATCAAGTTTATAATATCTATATGCAGTATCATTAGAAAACGAGAAAGTTTGTAAATTTCCATTTGACGCTGCAGTACCATTGTAAATAGTAACCCAAGTAGAGTTGTTGTGTGAACCACTCACTCTAAAATTCTGTATCATCTGGTCATTTGTCGCGCTAGACCATCTACGCAACCGCAACCCAGTAATATTTGTACTAGAAACTAAATCTACTCTCCACCAACTTGTACTAGTATTTACTCTCCAATAAGTAGTATAATCACCATCTGAAGGATTTTCTTTTGCTCCTTGAAAAACCTGACTAGCCCAGTGCGTCATACTATAAGCATTAACTTTAGTGTTTTCCATTTTGGGTACACCAGCAACATCAAAATTAAAATTAGAAGAGTCCAACTGCAATCTTAAATGCAAATCAGTCTGGTCATTCCCTTCCTTTTCAGTTACTGTGATTTCTCTCTTATAAAGATAATCAGCAGTATTTATGTCCGCTGCATAATCAGCCATATTTACCTCACTGCTGTTAGTTCAGAAGTAGTTTCTCTTATTTGTCCCATTTGTGTAGCTTCATATGTAATTAAATTATCCCTTTCGCTTTCATATTGTGAACTAACATATGAATTACCTTTGGAATAATTATGGATATGGACTTCATCTATTCTACCACTCCATATATTAGAAGCACCACCGCCATCATGACGTCTTCCTATACGCCATGTACCACCTGTTGTGAGTGTGTGCCCACAGCCAGTAGAACTGCTCAAACTACCATTTAAATAAACCCTCATAGTGGATGCATCTGTCATGGTAACAACATGTATCCATACACCTGTACTTTGCCAGGTTCCATTTTGTGTTAGCCAATGAGTGGAACTGAAATGTCCTGTTTTAAATCCATTATAATTATCATCATAAAACATAGACATTTTAATATTTGAATCCACTATTATACCACAATAATCTGTTTTACTGAAACCAGTAGCATACACCCAAGCAGAAAACATCATTTGGTTAACACCAGTAAAAGTATGTGCTCCTAAATCTACAAAATGTCTATCAAATAATAATGATTTACCCATACCAAGTCTTCCAGCTACCAGATCATTTGAATCCCAAGCATTACTATCGTTAGTTGGTGTACCGTTTCTTATTGTAGCGCATGAATCCAAAATACAACCAGAACCTCCAGTAGGATCTTGGTTCATATGATACACCATACCAGTATCTCCGGTACCCCATACAGTTTGACCTGGAGTTGATCCTATATCACCAACATAGGTTGTGTTGTCTGCCCAACTATTGTTGGCTTTCAAGTACAGAACGGTATCTTCTGTTGCAGAAATTGATGGTACTCTAACCCAGAGTTCGGCCTCTCTATTAGCAGAATCCCACCTTTCTATCTCTACATAACACTCTGTACCATCTGTGGTTAACACCTTTAATTTTTTATCATTAGACCCCAACACATCAAAAATTGAAGTATTGTCATAATTTGTTATACCAGAAGAATCGCTTATTCTAACAAACACAGGAAAATTAGTTTGTGCGCTAGGCATTTTAGATGAATCTATAGTCAGACTTAGCAGTGTGTCTTCATCAATAGCATCTGGAGAACTCAACCAATAATTATTTATTTCATCATCCTGTACAACCGTCAAAGCTGCGCCACTACCATGTGAGAGTGCAGCAAATCTGGTATTATAAAAAGTAGATGTCGGGTCTACACTTACAGCAATAAAATCTGCTGAAGTTCCCTTCAATACTCTACCTTCTGATAAATAAAATGTGTAAGAAGGAGTCCACTCTTCGCTTGGTAAACTACCACTATATGTTGTATGCCATCTATAGTAATAAGTTTGAAATGGCGTAAGTCCACTGAGTGTAGTATTAAAACTACTACTGCTAGTTTTTAATCCGGCATACACAGAGCTATCCCAAGATACGGCAGACGTTCCTCCATCCACTAATCCATAATAAACGGACACATGCCCATCATGACGTCCTGAAGGTATAGAACCATATACTGTAGCTTCTCCTATATTAGGAAATGTAGGATCTGCTCCCTTTGAAATTCCTACATTGTATTCCGCATCAGTAAATGTAAACAAGGTATCAATATCACTTTGATATGCTGTCTTTAACCACTCACCAGATCTTGCTGTGCTTGAAATACGAACGTCATCTATCTCACCATCAAAATAATCTGGTGAATCTGTATCAGCTGCTCCAAATAAAATATTATTTGTTGTAGTATTTAAAGTCCCAGAAAAAGAAGCATTATTTTCTTCTATACCGTCTACATAAACTCTAACCGTAGTGCCGTCCCAAACACCAGCCAAACCATGCCATTCCATATCTGTAATATCAGTTGTACCAGTAACAATAGTGAAATCATCATTTGCTTTGAACGGTATAAAACTAAACTTTCCGTTGCTATCTTTTCTAAATTGCCATGATCTATTGTCTGGATTATTATCTTTAGAAATAAGTTGACCGTTTGCAGCTTGGTCTGTCTTCACTGTAGCTTCTATGGTTATATAATTAGAACTAAAAGCATTACCTACATTTATATATTCGTCAACACCATCAAATTCTACATCTCTACCTATTTGTGATGCTCTATAATCTCCTACATGCATCGAACCTGACGGAGTCCCATGAAAAGCATTTGAAGTAGACTCAAGTATAGTGTCTGTTGCTGCTGTAAATGGTCTTTGAGACATATGCCAAACACCGGTATAGTTACTGTCCCAAACTCCTGAAGCCGTTGTTGGAGTATCAGCAACATAGTCTGTATTATCAGACTGAGTACTTTCATAGTATAAATATAACTGTGTGTTTGTTCCACTAGCTATCGTAGGTATTTTTACCCATAAATCAGCTACTGACCCATTAGCATCCCAGTAATCTATCTCTACAGGATACTGTGTAACCCCATCATCTGCGGTAACAGCAATCTTCTTCTTATTTTCATCCGATCTTGCCTCAACCATACCATCTGAAGAGTTAACTACTAAATTATCCCAACTAACATCCCATGTAGCAGCATCTCTTCGTGTATATCTTAGATAAACACGGGCCTCTCCAACACTTGTTGTGTCGAAGGTAAAACCATTTGTGCTGCCATTATATTGCCATATACCACCACTCCAATAAAATCCTTTTATAACAGTACCTACACGTGTTATCTTAAATTTACCTGGTCCTCCATCAGCTGTTCCAGGCTTCTCTGTGCTAGGAGGTGAAAATATGTACCGAGGGGAGCCATCTGGCTTTCGTGTTCTAGCTATTTGTACTGATCCACCATCAGAAAAAGATATATAAATATACATGTAATGATGGCTTGATGTAGGGTTTGTTGCGCTATTTACCTGCCAGTCTACTTGTACATCAAAATCCCCGGTTGGATTCGCCAAATTAAGTGCATATTGAGTAGATGTGGTAGAGTCACTGTTGTTCATTCTAAGTTTATTGCTAGATATATATGGATAATCTTGATTAGTACTGCTATACTGATACCAACGTACTGTATTTGGAGGATCGTTGTTTGTTCCGGTAAAATCATCATCAAACCCAACTTCTACTAAAAAATCATCGAATACTTTAGTTAAATCAGCACCATTTCTACCTGAAGAATCTGCTATCTTTATTCGTGCTGGAAAATCTGTAAGATCTTCAGACAATCCTCCACCAGATATAGTCGTAGGGTCTAATGTTATTGGTATTCTCTTTGTCCATCCATTTAACCAAGCCATCTTTAAACCTCCAATAAATAACGTTTGTAGCGAGTGTTTTCTTCATCACCAGGATTTTCTTCTACTAATACAACACCACTAGTTGTAGCAAAGTATAAATCTGTTACCCCTGTGTCATGGTCTACTATTGAAATATTATTAATGTTACATCCGGCTGGAAATAAATTACCGCTTGTAGTTGTATAAGTATACCCTATAGAATTTTCATCCCACTCACATTGATGAGTATAAATTGTATAAGCTTCTGTTCCTCCACCTAAATAGTAAAACTTTCCCTTTTCTGATTGTGCACACTTTGTCATACCAGAAATAGTTGCAAACGTTCTATAGTAAGCGTCTGAATGTCCAAGATTAAAATGATCTATACCAGAAATTGTTATTGCTGTTAAATAATCTCCGGCTCCTGCCAGGGCTGTAATATTATTTCCAGTAATGTCTGGGTACTGTTTAAATACAGAAAGATGTGGATTTAAATCCTGCACAACGTATATATCAGTTCCTGACACAGCTGTTTCTGGCATTGAAAATATTCCAGAGTTTGTTGTTCCTATATACACAGTACCATCTAACAAACATATAGCATTTACTCCTCCACTTATAGTTGCTTTGGCTATATAATATTCTGTACTTATGTCAGTGTTATACACCTCAAACCCTTCACTAGAAGTGTTATAATATGGGTTTTGATACCATGCAGATCTTGTGTCTACACTTGTCTGAGGTGGAAAATTTGTTTGGCCATATGTAACTAAATTATCTACACAGCTTTCATACTCCGCATTAATCCATGCATCTGGTCTTACAGTAGAGGATATACGTACTTCGTCTATATCACCATCGTAGAAGTCTGATCCTCCATCGTTTCTTGCACCTATTTCTAGTGTTTTATCGTTATCTGACGTATTTAATGAGGTGTTTGTTTGTGTACCTGTAAATCCGACGGATTGTCCGTTTATGTAGACGGATTCTACACCAGTACCGCCTGAAAACGTGAAGGCAGCCTGATCCCAGCGACCGCCGGAAATTGTATTAGCACTCGTAATGGCCTGCTCGGCGCCGCTAGTGCCGTCTGAGTTACCGATATCCACACTTACCTGATATGTAGGCTTCTTCCTCAAGGCCCAAATTCTCTTGTTATTGGCCGAAGAGTCATACCTTCCAACCATAGTACCTGCTGTGTCCGAATCCGGCTTAAAAAACGTAGATACGGTTAAATCCGTAGTATCCAACCAATCATCGTCGCCTGAATATAATCTTTCGTCCGAGCCATTGAAACTCAGTGCTCTTCCTAAAGTACCTGTCACGGTGTTTGCGTAGCCCATATTTTCAGCTGTCAAATCTATATTATGTGTTGAATCTTGTATCGCTGTCGGATGTTTATCCATATGCCATACGCCTATGTAATCATCATCCCACACATTTCTTTTTATTATGTCTGTACCGATTTTTATATAATCAATTACAGTTCTGGCCTCTACTATTGTGTAACCTTGGCCTCTGAGATATATATTTCCAGCTGGATATGTTTCTCCCAAATCACCATATACATCTTCATTTTCTGCCACTTTGTGGCCGTCTAAATACACATCCAAAATGCCGCTGGAGGTCGTGGTACATGTCCAATCAAACACCCACGTATACCAATTACCTTGATTTAGAGAAAAGTCATAGATCTCGTGCCAGGCTGCGTCGTCTTTCCAAACATATAACCCATCCAAACAAATGTTTATAAATAAAGCTCCGTTTTCATTTCTAAAATAAGTTCTAAAACCATCGTTATTGGCATAAGTTCCTATTCTTCTATGGAGAAGTTTAATTTCTATAACCTCTCTATCGGCATGTCCTGAAGAAAATGTTTTGTATCGTATGGTTCTGTTGCTTGTGGAGTAATTAAAACCGTTGAAAAATTCAAAAAATTTGCCGTCAACCGTCATTCGACTATCACCATTACCGCCGTCAGCATCTGTCCACCCAGAGAGGCTTGAACAATCCTCATCTACAAGGTCTGCTGTACTTTGTACTATTGGTGCACCAACATAGTCTGTATTTTCAGTTTGGTTCTCATCGTAGTATAGATATAATGTAGTATCTGTACTAGAAGATAATGAAGCAGGAGCCCATAGTATAATCTCTTCGTTTTCAAAGTTCCAGCTCTCTATCTCTACCGGTACCTGGGTCTCTCCATCACTTGTGGTAAGTGCTATCTTACCTATATTGTGGTTTTCAGAGTCTGGATCTCCTACCTTAGCATAATCTTGATAAGTACCGGACGTTTCTTGGACAAATTCACCTGATAAATCCAAGTTAAACAATACGTTATCGTCTTTATCCAGCCACCGCATCCACATTAACCTGATATCATAGGTATGTGAGTTAGACCCATCGATGGCATAGAATTCAAATGTTACGTGGTCACATATTGAGTTGCTATGGTCTAGTGTGACTTTGGTGGTGTGTGGTGCTATTGAGTCGTACACATCCTCTAGTGTCTGTAGAGTACCATTACCAATAGATACTTTGCTGTCTTCGTATGGATAGTGTGCGTCATCTCTGACTTGCTTTCCGTCACGCATAAAAACTCTTGTTCTTGCAGACGCAGAGTTTGTACTAAACCTCCAGTTATATTCTATTTGACAGCCTGGTATTAATAATTCTTTTCGTACAGTACACCACATATATAACCCACCCAAATTACTACTGTCTGAAAGAATTTCTACATATTTGTCCGGGTCAGTTTGATTAAAGGTGGTATTAGGGTTGTAACTTTCATAATATTTATTTTCTTTAAAACTCCAGCCTGGCACATCGCGCATCTCAAACAATGTCGGTAGAGCTTGCACAATATTAGAACTATTTTTACCAGCATTAGCAGACAGTTTTATCATCAAAGGAAATCCTGACAAATCTCCTTGTATGTCTGAAGCATTTACTGTTATTGGTATTCTTTTTGACCACCCCGTTAACCAACTCATACAGGTACCTCCCACCAGGCTTTTAATTTTGAATCATAACTCCCAATTAAAGATAAATCCTGAGATGATAAACTATTTTTTAAATAAATAGACTTCGCAGTTCCAGGATAAATATCTGGTACTTCTATACTTTTTTGAATATGAACTCCATCTAAAACAGGAGCTTGCTGTTCATAGAAAACTACATCGCCCAAATTCTGATTAAAAATAAAACTATCTATATCAACATCATTACTTGCACCATGATCCGGCATGTAAATCCAAACATAAAATGTATTTCCTATAGGGTAACTAGACATAGGGGATGCTTCATTATATTGCCACACGCCATTAATATAATCATAGGCTCTCATTCTATCATTAGTTTTATCCCAATGTAGCCTAAGATACCCATAGTTATAAGACGGTGTATAGGTATTATAACCAGTAAAATATGTTGTTCCACTTTTGTACACACGTGCATATAATCTCTGCTGAGTACTGGTTGTTCGATAAACCAGCGCTTCCGCATAATCACCAACATATCCCTCATCCAGACTGTATAATCTTATGTAGACATAATGATTTGTAGGTGGTGGGTTCCAAGAACCTGAAAGTCTGTAATATAATTGTATATCTATATCATTAGCTCCACCATTTGTATCTATGTACCACTTTTGGCGTTCAGTTATTGTAGGATGTGATGATTGTATGGATTTTGATCCACCCACCCCACCATAAAAACGCATTCTATTACTTAAAGCGCTTATAGAACTTGTGTCATCACTTGGCCACCATCTATGATCTTTTGGTGCAGTCCCGTCTGCTTGTGTAAAATAATCTTCTACCTCCCACTCTGTTTCTGTAACATTATACATATCAGAAGGATAATTTGACTGTAAAGTTACTCTTACTTGATGATAATCATATCCTAATGCAAGCGGAAATTGTTCAACATGAACTTCATTCCAAGCTAAAGGCGACCAAACAGAGTCTGAACTTATAGGAAACATATCAGTTCTATCTTCGTCGTCATATGCATAATCCATAAAAGCGGGGACTCTACTTGTATTATAAACATTTGCCTTTACCTCTTGTGTTTCTTTATCAAAAAATGCCCAGTATCCTCCTGACTTATAAATCCATACTCCAGTGTCAGTCACATCATAAAGCTTACTGAAATCAGCTATTTCTACAGAAAAATCTATAGTACCGTCTGTCAAAATTCTTTTTAAATAAGTACCATCCCTAACATACATGGCATCATCACCATCCATCTTAAGCCACGATGCACTACTTGTTATAACATCTGTCAGGGTTTTAACTAAATTAGCAGAGCTGTCTAACTGAACTAATTGCTGTTCAGACCTGTCAACAACCCAACACCCCCCATCTGATGTCGCAGATATTCCATAAAGATCTGTTATTGAATATGTATGTGTAACTGTTCCTGCCGAATTTACAAGCTTGACCATATTATTATTTCTATCTGTAAACCATAAACTTGCTGTATCATAAACAATACTCATTGCGGTTGGTTGTTTATATGAAGTATTTTCTTTAAAAGCTGTACCTCTATTACCCCTAAATCTTATAATATAATACCCAGCTTGGTCTAATGTATACCCAGAAATACCTCTACTCGTATACATAGAAACCCATGTTACATCGTCTTTTCCCATTTCCATATCATATACAGAAATTGAAGTTCCAGTAGCAGCATTTTCTGACCACAGTGTGGTAGTGCTAAAACTATCACTGTCTTTTCCTATGTCAAATATATATACTCTTTTCCAATCAGCTGATGGATATGCCTTATATAATATACCTCTTGTATAACCAGATTCTGGAGCTAATTTAGCATAATAAACATATGGATTTTGGTTTCTACTTGAATCCCCTAAATAACCAGATGTATATTCAAGAGCACCATCATCTCTATGATAATCTTTATAATAAAGTTCTCTGTCACTCCCACCTGTGTAATAAAATTGTCTTACTAGTGCTCTATCCTTTGGTCTTTGACCAGAACCTCTAACCTCTATAGTTCTAACTTCTTTATTAGTATCAGTTGTAACCATAGATTCTTTTAATTCTGATTCTATATCTAAATAAATAAAACTATTTTTTTCTGTATTTTCAAATATCTCTGTTGTAAATGTACCTGATGCTTCTTGTGTAGCTAAAGTTAACTTATTATTTCCATCTATTTCTGTTTCTGAACTTCGTGTTCCTGCCGTCCATCCAGCAGAACTACTACCTAAAGTTGTATTGTCTTCTTTCACACCTACCCAAGGACCTCCAGAAGTAGTAGAGATAGTTAGAAAATCATCTACATTTGTTCCTTGTGGCTCCAATGAAACATAAGCTGTTCTCTTTACTGCACTATCATTATAAATTGACACCTCAGTAATAACATCACTACCACCATAAACTGAATTATCAGAACTAACTGAAGTTGTTGTTCCGTCTATCCCAAAGTCAACGTCCTCGTCATCATTTAGTACTTCAAATCCAACAACAGTCCCACTAACAGCTGTACCACTTATAGTATGAACTACCCTAACAAATCTTGGTGTGGAAGCACCAGGTATAGTCGCTGTGTAATACCCTTCAGACATTGTAGTTGTAAGAGATGAATAATTGTCTGGTTCATCATTTTTATAATAAAATTCAATACCAGAAGATACAGTTCCGGAAGCAGAAGGGCTAGAAAAAAGGTATCTTAACATGTATGTTTTTATTCTGGCGCCTAAATCCGTCTCTACACATACGATATCATTAGTTCCTGATGTCACTGCTACAGTACAAACACCAGTAACTAAGTTCCTAAGATCATCTTGAGTAAAATTTACATTTCCTACAGTAAGATTATCGTATGTATTCGAGTGTTTAGCTAAATTATATTTCATACACTTATCTCCCAATTTGCTATAATAGAACCGGTTCTTATTTCAGTTCCAGTCAGACCGTCAGGTATAACCGCTCTGGCATATACAATTCTTGTTTCATCTGGGGGCACACTTTCAAACCTCAATGGTAAATTAGGGTCCCCTATACTATAATAGGTTAAATTATCTGATGAAATTTCCAAAAAGTCATTCGGTTTTATAATTTTTTTGGCACTAAGCTCCTCACCACTCTGTAGAGACTCTGAAAAATCTGTCTTACAATAATTATAAATCTTAAAATCAGATATTACGCCATCAACACTCCCAGTCTCTATTAAAGTATCAGCTTTTAGATTTAACGATCCTTTCCCGCCCAAAATAAAACTAAAATGTTTGTTGTCATAAACCTGCCAAGTATCCGTAGTTTTAAATGATAAAAAATTATTTATATAAAGTCTGATTGTACTTCTATCATTACTTATTTGAGTACCATTATTAGAAAATACTACCCCAAAATGAAGTAAAGAATCTAATATATCCATACCAAAATCAGTCAATGAATATATGGTTACTGGCTTATCTATATTTCCACAATAAAGTTCAAAACCTTTATAAGTTACCATCATACCAAAAACATCAT
>Ga0180433_10003102_pt1 | contig 24756 bp, 19 predicted proteins | sample SS_ome_8_FD_132980 | JGI IMG/M metagenome (GOLD analysis project Ga0180433, IMG submission 132980) | Hypersaline lake sediment archaeal communities from the Salton Sea, California, USA - SS_1_D_1 metaG | ecosystem: Environmental > Aquatic > Non-marine Saline and Alkaline > Hypersaline >... | reverse complement strand
TTTTTAATGCTATATATAAAATGAGTATCATCAACACCCATCCGCAGATTCAGAGTCCAGTATGTATCTGAACTTTTTCATGAATATTGTGTTTTTAATATCTACAATGGTTGACCGGGTTTCCTAAAGGAAAACATTCAAATCTGCTCACCGGCTTTTTTTTAATCCCGATGTCTTCCCCGAACCGGCTAATATGAATATATAAATGCAGGGCCACGATGCATCGTGCCCCTGTGGCTGTTAAGAAATTTATGATAAAATCATAGAGATTTTTTATTTTGAATATGCTACTATTTTTACGATGTTGATGACGTATTCAGCGGATAAACATACTATCAGAATTTTCAATAAGATGATCCACACGCTTTCTGCAGGTATTCCATCAAGAATCATAGATATTAAGTAAAAATCCAACCAGGAAGGTTGGATTGGGCATTATCGATTAAAAGGAGGAAAAAAATGAACCACAAAATACAAATGGTTCCGGTATCATTGATTGCATTATTATTCTGTATGTTGTTTATTTTATCTTGTGCATCCGTTGACGTGGTTACCTTTGAAAGAGAACCGGAATATATTTACGGCTCCGGGAGTGGACAGACCATGGATGAAGCCAGAGAATCTGCCCGCAATGATCTGATCGCCTCTGCCCTTGCCCAGACACAGGCAGCCCGGTCCCACCTGCGGTCAAAGCCAATTATCACCTCTGAAATGGCAAAATCGTTTCATCTGCCCAAACTGTCTCCCTACACCACCGAAAAAAAAGCAGGAAAGGTTATGGTGGTCTTTCGCCTGAAACGGACCGAATGGAAAGCAATTCACGATCGCAAGGAAGCGGCCCTGCGGTCAGAATTGACCGCTGAATTCGGAGATTCGGTGCTCAGCAGTGAAAAATCCACCCTAGACCGCCTGAATGTCGCGGTTTCCATTCTTACCCGACTGTACGGTGAGGGTCTCTATTCCTCCCTGACCACTACAAAAGGAGGAACGGTTTTGTTTTCTGATTCCATCATAAACTGGTTCAAAGAACATCTATCCTCCATACAACCTGAGGTGATGCTGGATAAGAACTTTATCCATGATGATTCGGTAATAAAAATAACCTTTCTTTCCGCTGATGAAAAACCCGTCGCCTCTCTGCCTCTTTCAGCCAGATGGAAAACCGCGGAAGCAGAAACAGAGGCAGAAATATGCCATACGGATCTTGAAGGGGCCGTCTCTCTTACATTCCCCAATGATCCTGACCTCAAAGATAAATATGTAACCCTCCTTCTGAGGCCCGCTTTTTCTCAAGAAAGTGATGATACTCCTTTTCTGAAATCTCTGGACACTGCCTTTGACTGGGAATTTCAATTCCGTCACTTCACGGATATGTATAAATTTTTCAACAATGAAGTAAAAATACCGGGGGGAGAATTCACTGCCGGTGCGGTGGAACAGGACAAACGGGCCGAACTTGATGAAGAGCCAAGAAAAGCTGATATGGCCGCTTTTTACATAGACAAGTACCCCGTAACCAATGCCATGTACCGTATATATCTGGAAGACATGAAAATACCCGAATCCCGATACCCTGATTTTTGGGACGATTCTGATGCAGAGATGGAAAATCATCCGGTGGTAGGGGTTTCACAAGCAGAAGCCCAGGCCTATGCCGACTGGTTAAACACCCTTTTTGATGGGAAAAAACGTCTCCCCACGGAAGATGAATGGGAAAAAGCGGCTCACGGCGGCATAAAGGGCATTTACCCCTGGGGTGATGAGTCCCCCGAAGATGAGGTCCGGGCCAACTACAACGGAAACAACCGTTATGACGGCACATCCCCGGTGGGCAGTTTTGAAAACGGCGTGAATGGCTTTGGGTTATTTGATATGGCAGGCAATGTATGGGAATGGACATCCACATCTTCCAAAGAGCAATCCGGTGAAGGACCGGCAAAGATTATCGTCAAAGGCGGATCATGGATGGATGGGCCCCATGAACTTCGGGTTTCAAACCGCAAAGAGCTGGATCCTTCACAACAGTACGGAGATGTGGGATTCAGGCTTGTAAGGGAGGCTTTAAATGAATAAAATCAAACAACTTACCCGGTTCAGTGCATGGTTTTTCATCCTGTTGTTTCTGGTTGCCTGCGCAACCATGAGAACCGGGAAACAGACCACACTGGACAGGGGGATTGCCGCCTGGAACAGCAGGCAGGGTCCTGAAGCAGCCATCCACTATTGGTCACAGCTGAAAAACAAAGAACAACGGGAGGCCTATCTTGGCTATGTTGATCAATATCAAAAGGCCACCGAGGATCTGGATGATATCGTGGTTTCTCCTCCAACCAAGGAATCTCAATACCTTTCTGCATATCAAACATTACACAAAACCTATGCCTCTCTTCCGGCGGCCCTGAAAATCCCCAAACCCACCGCCAAAAAGATGTCTGTTATGGCATCCGGTCGTGCCAGAGCGCTGCTGGACAGAAAAAAAATTGACCTGGCCCGGGAAATGATTACCCAGGCTGCGGAACTTTATGGTGAATCAAAAGAAACCGAACACCTGCTGACTGAAATTGAAATCCTCACCGATTATAAAAACAAGGAGAAGGAGATCAATTCAAACCTCCAGGAAATCCGTTCCACTGAAAATTTCTCTGATAAAATCAATGGCTATGAACGCACGGTGATCTCTATTAAAAAGGATAGAGCGGCATTGAATAAGAGGGTTGCTGATGAGGATCTGGAGGACAGCAAACCCATATCTTATATGGACTCCAGGCTGGAGAAAAAAAGCCAGAGAGTCCGTCTTGAAATGGAACGAACACTGCGGGAACGCCAGTATTCTTTCAAAGATCGTATTGGCGAAGAATTTGCCCGGGTCCCGGAAGGTGACAAGCTTGGCTCCATGTCACTCAAAGAGACCCTGGCCTTCCAGAAAGAAATCAAATCCAACGTAGAGGCGGCATACCAGGAAATGGAGGCCTTCAATCGCAGATATCCGGCGGTCATTGACCAAAAAATGCTCAAACAGGTTGAGAAACAGAAAAAAGATCTCGACAGCAAAATCGCCCAGGTTGAACGTGAAATCAGGACTGCAGCGGATATTGCCAGCCGTGGCAGACCGGTCTTTCCTTTGATGATCGGGCTTTTTAATCCTGAAAAAGGCGGGAAAAAGGGCGATAAAAAGAGTCGGCCGGCTCATCTCAGGGGAACAGTTCAGAAAAATCCTCATTACTGGTGGGGCATGGTTTCCATTCCGAAAAACACACTCAACGATCTGGTGATTACCATGAAAGACAACCGACCCATACAGGTCTTCGGAGAAAACACAAAATCAGGAAGACGCATTAAAAATCTGAATGATCTGGTCAACCGCGGTTACAAAACGGGGAATTCATGGCCGGTTTTGAATGCCGGGAATCAGCTTCCTTCCGGCAAATATTTCATCGTGGTACCCGAAGGGCCAAAGCCGGAGTATGAAGGTGAAGCCGTCATTTACAGTTCATTTATCACGAGGATACGCTAATGATCAATAAAAAGAAAAAGTTTATGATAATAGGGATCGTCGGTATAGTGATTATCGGGATTGTTGCTCTACTCTTTTTCCCCTGGGAAAAAGCACCCGAGGGAATTGTGATCGGGTCGTCAAATCTTCCGGATTCGCTGAATCCGATTCTTGAACAGAATACCCAGGCGATCAAGGCCAATGAACTGGTCTTTGATGGCCTGGTCAATTTTGAAGTGGATGCAGCCAGCGGGAAAATCGGCTCTGAATTCGCCATCGCTGAAAACATTACCCAGGATCCCGTGACCAAGAAAATATACACGGCAACCCTGCGCCAAATGAATTGGCATGATGGAACCGAGGTAACCGCAAAGGACGTGGTTTTTTCTTACAAAGCCTATGTCGAGCCCGCCAACCAATCCCCTCAACGGGAATATCTTCTTTCTTTTATAGAGGATGTAAAGGCGATTGACGATAAAACAGTTCAGATTGAATTTAAAAACCCAATTCCCCCCTTTCGGGCATATCCTGTGTTGACCTTTAAAATTATACCGGAGACCTATAATGGGAAAAAACTTGCCGTTAATCTTCGCTCCGGAGAGAATGAACGATTATTTGCGGTTCAACCCGTCGGCACAGGCCCCTATAAGCTGGTCTCCTGGGAGATTGGGAAATGGCTGGCCTTTGGCGCGTATCCGGGTTATTTCAAGCGGGTCCCGGCTGCCGGTACCCTGATCATCAGAAAATCCATCGATCCCGTGATACGACTCAACGAGTTCAGAAAAGGGCGCATAAACCTGATTCTTGAAACATCACCACTGGACCGCCCAAAGATCGAAGGCATATCCGGTGTTGATATCAACTGGTATATTCCCTATGCATTCTATCAAGTGGCCATTAACTCAAACGCTCCGTTATTCAACAATGTGTACGCCCGCCAGGCACTTTCCACTGCCCTGGACCGGTCCGCCCTGGTCCCCGGTGTAACAGACAGGAAAGAGACCGTTCTCAATTACGGTCCTTTCCCCAGCAATCTGTTTTCTCTGAATATGAAGGAATACAATGTTACGCCTCTGGAAGATCCAATGTCCCATGATATTACCATGGCCCAAAAACTGGCAGTGTCCGGAGGGATCAATGAAAAGACCGCGATCCTTTTATATCCCGATTCAATGGGTGAATTCGGCAAACAGCTGTCAGAGGGCCTGGTCAGACAATTTGCCAAAATTGGTTTGACAATTACAGCCAAAAGAACCGGAGACCAGGTGTTCCACCGACTGGTCTTTGTCGAGAAAGACTATGATCTCGCACTTCTTTATTGTGATGGTTTTGATAATCTATACTCAGATTTAGACAAATGGTATCGCTCAGATGGCGTGTATAACATTTTTGGTATACGGGACCATGAATTGGACAAATTGTTTGATACCTGGGACAAAACCGTTATCATGCATGACTGGATACAAGTAACCCGGCAAATTCATGATCGGATTTTATCCAATGCTCCCGCAGTATATCTGTTTACCCTGGAAAAGGATGTATATTCCCGCAATATAAAAAACATCGTGATTGCTTCAGACAACCCGTTTCTTTCCGCTGAAAACTGGTCATTGTCAGGCTTATAATTTGAGGTTTTTCCGGTTTTTTGTCTATGAATTCCTCTTGCGGGGCATTTTATTCGCGATTATGGGAACAATGGGGCTGGTATCCCTGTATTTTCTCGCCATTGGTGTACCCATTGAAAAATATACCGAAGCCTGTCATTCATTTTTTCTGCTTTTAACCGGTTCTACTGATTTTTCAATGGCCACTCCCGGATACAGCGCCTCTGCCATCATCATGTCCGGAGCAGGAATTACACTACCCCTTGCCATTTTATCACTGGTTATTCTGGTACTCATCGCCCTGTCATGTGCTGCGATCTCAACCACAACTGAGTATCTTGAGAAAAAACATGGGAACAAGATCATCCCAAAATTCCTGACATTCGGGAAGTCTGTTTCAATTTTGCTGGCAGCCATTCCCTTATTTGTTGGTTTCTGGGTATTTGGAGAAAGTTATGGGAACAATGCCCCGTTTTTACTGATTGCTTTCATCACTGTCACCCTTGGAGGCCTTGGGTGGGACGCCTCCAGATTTTTGTTGATCGATATGCAGCACCAGATGGGTACCACCCACACCATGGTATTCAGCACATTGGGACTTCCCCTGGGCAGGCTGTTTCCCCTTCCGGGCACATTATCAGGATATCTGCTCTCGTCAAGTTTTCCCAGATTTATACCCTATCTTGCCGGCAAGGTGCCCGCGATTATCGGAGGGGTCACCATTGCTGAAATCATTTTTTCTTTTCCGGGCCTTGGAAGTACCCTGTTGGATGCCCTTCTGACCCGAAACACGGATCTTCTCATTGCCAGTGTGTTTATACTGCTTTGTCTGAACGCGATTGTCACCTTTGCGGTCAAGACAGTCTTATTCTTATTGTATCCGCGGTTATATGAAAAAGCCATTTAATTATCTGAAGAATTTTGGCATATTTCTCCTGGTATCCCCATTTCTTGTTGTCTGGGCGCCTTCAATCTTAGAGGGTTTTCTCTCCGATTTTACCCCTGCCTATCGTTCGTCCCTGGTTCTTTCATTCCAACAGCTTTCCATTACCCTTTTGGCTACATTATTGTTCGCGGCAGCAATTACCCTAATCCTTGGATATGTCAGCATATTGTGGTCGACTTTGGGTAAAATAATAGCTTCGGTTCTGGAGGCGATTGAATCAGTTCCGGCCATATTGATCGTACTCTTTTTTTACGCGCCGGTATCAGGTTATCTTGCCAGTCACTCAAAGGCCTCTTCTTCTGCTGTTTCCCTCATGATCTTTGTTTTTGCCGCCACCCTGACCATCCTGCCGGAATCAATACGGGGGATCACCCTCCCGCTGGGTGAATTATATTACCGGAAATACAGCCTTTCTTTCCGGTCATATGGGTTCAGACGAAGAAAAATACTGGCCATACTTATGAATACAGATGTCATGCGCCATGCTTTTAAACGGATCGCTGCAGGGATTCTGCTGAAAATACTGGTTCTGGACACTTCATTCGGTTTTATCATTCAGCTGGGTTTCGGTAGTTACGGGACGCCGGCACATGCCAGCCCGGGCGCCTTAATTGCTGCCAACCGCGATGCCCTTTTTCAGGGAGGATCTCCTCTTCTTTTCTGGCTTCCGGTTCTGCCTCTGGTCATGATCAGCATTGCATTTCTTCTTGTCCTTTCAAAAAACAAAGGGAATGAAATATGAAATCATATCCCCTGATACTTGAGAACTTTTCCGTCACCCTTTTTGACAGAACCCTTTTCAATATCGACTCCTTTATTCCTGAGCCTGGAACGTCAACCGCAATAACAGGCATGACCGGTACCGGCAAGTCCGTTCTTCTCAGTTCATTGGCCGGATTGCTGCCCGCCGATCCGTTCAAACTGACGGGTTCAATGAAATTGAATGGATTTTATGCCTACCGGGATGGGGTCAAAACCAGCCATCAAACCTGGAGCCAGATCAGGCAGAAGGGAATTGTGTTTGTTCCGGCCGAGAGTGCCCAGGCCATGAATCCATCCCTTTCCCTTGAACAGAACCTGAAGCTTCTGGCTCCGGATTCCCGTGATCTTATTGAAGAAAAACTCAAAGAATACTTCGGAATAGACTTTAAAAAATTTACCAAGTTCTACCCTGACGAAGTCAGCGGAGGCGAACTCCAGCGGATCACACTGATGATTCTTCTCTCAAGACCGGGAAGACTGCTTTATCTGGACGAACCCACCGTTAATCTGGATCGCAACCTTCGCAAGGGGTTTATCCAATTTCTCAACCAAGAAGTACTCACCCAAAAAGACAAAACCATTCTGATGGCAAGCCATGATATTGACTTTGTCAGGGCGCTTTTGATGGATACCATCATCGCCCTTGAAGATGGTCAATTTCAATATCTGGATGTCCTTCCCGACAGCTCCGGGTATGAAAAACCAAAGCCCAAAGAAACCACCGGCCCGGGCCTCACGCTTCAGAAAGTATCACAACATTACAAGATCAGGGGATTATTTGTGGAGCATGATTTTTATGCATTCAGAAACCTGAGCATGAAATTTTCCGAGTCAATCATATATGGAATCTCAGGTCCCAGTGGATGTGGCAAAACAAGCATGATCCGATCGATTCTTCGTCTTATTGACGGGACCACCGGAAATATCATTCTGGACAAACAGGATCTTGTGGAATTGAAACCAAAGGAAAAGGGAAATGACCCGGTTGCATTTACGCCTTTCCGAAAAAAGATGAGCGTTGTCCAGCAGGATTCCCGTTTTGCTTTTTTCCCGGATCTTTCAATCAGGGATTCATTCAATAAGATCTATTCCCAACAAAGCCTTGGGGCAAAAGACGATCACGATTTACTGAAAACCTACATGGATAAGCTTCTTCTTCCTTTTGAACTGTTGGAAAAAATGCCGAGAAATTTAAGCTCAGGTGAAATGAAGCGAATGGATATTCTTCTCTCTCTTATCTCAAAACCAGAAGTCCTTCTGCTGGATGAACCCTTCGCCCATATCGACTTTGAAACCCGGACACTGGTCATGCAGACCATATCAGAATACCTTGCGGAGAATCAGGTTGTTCTTCTCGTGGTCACCCATGAAGATTTTGATCTTAAATATTTTATCGATGAAGATCTGGATTTTTTAAGCATTGCGGATACCCGGCAGAGAATGACCCGGCGGAAGTAATTGTTATTTCCTGTAAGATCTTTTGGAAAAGGGATCGGGCCTTCCTTTGAGGTGAGTCAACATAAAACAGTTCCAATCTGCACACCGGTTTCCGCCTAAATCCCGATGATCCCCCCAGACCGGCGGTTGCGATTTTTTACGGAATTACGTACAATCGATTCAGAAACCCATGGACTCCCTGACCCAGGCCGCCCTGGGGGCGGCCGTCGGCCACGCCTGCTGGCACCGCCAGCTGGGCCGCCCGGCATTGTTATGGGGCGCCGCCCTGGGAGTGCTTCCGGACCTGGATGTACTGCTTTATCCCCTGATGGACAATATCCAGAAGCTCTACTGGCACCGGGGGATATCCCATTCCCTGCTCTTTGCCCTGACCGGCAGCCTGCTGATCGGCTGGCTGTTGCGTCAAACCCGGTGGAAAGAAAAACTGAATCTGCAACGGGCCGCCGCCGGGATATTTTTCGTTCTGTTGACCCATTACGCCATCGATGTGTTCAACCTCTACGGGACCCAGCTGCTGGCCCCCTTCTCCCGCCACGGGTTCCAGCTGGGGAATATGTTCATCATCGATCCCCTCTACACGCTGCCGCTGCTGGCGGGAGTGGTGATTGCCGGGTTCCGCAGGGGCCGGCCCGGCTGGAAGGCCAACCGGCTGGGACTGATCCTCAGCTCCTGTTATGTCCTCTTTTCCCTGGGAAGCCACGCCTACGCCCATCATACCTTCCAGCGCCAGCTGGCCGCCCAAAATATCGAGGTGCAGGCCTCCCTGACCGGGGCCACCCCCATGAACACCCTCCTGTGGCGGCATGTCGCCCGAACCCGGGACAGTATTTTCATCGGTTATTATTCCCTGCTGGCGGATCGTCCCAGACAGAAGATTCACTTTGATCGGGTGTCTCGGAATGAAGACCTGGTCGGGCCCTACCGGGGACAGCGGAACCTGGAGGCCATCGAGTGGTTTTCCCGGGGCTTCTGGGTGGCCCGAAAAACGGAACAGGGCCTGGCCCTGGCGGACCTGAGGTTTGGAGAGCTGCGGACCCGGCGGGAGGATCCCCCGGATCGATGGCAGTACATATTCGCCTGGGAGATCGGTGATGATCCGGATACCCTCATTCCCCAGCCCCGGGAGTTTGACGGCTTTTCAGAGGCCCTGGGGGTGCTCTGGAAGCAGCTGGTCAAAGGCCAGCTGAATTGAATCAAGAACCCGGTTCCGGTTTTTTCCCCAACTCCTGTCGCAGGATCTCCCCACTTCGGATCTGGTCGTTCAGCTGGCGGATAAACCGGGCGGCCGGGGCGCCGTCGATAATATCATGATCGAAGGAGTACGTAATACTGAGATACTCGCGGGATTCGAATCCATCGTCCTTTTCTATCACTTTGCCGGTGATCCCCCCCACGGTCATCAGTACCGTGGCGCTGCCGTGGGGGATGAACCATCCCGGCTCTCTGCCGATCATCCCCAGCGCGGTTACGGCCACCTTGCCGAACTTCCGGGCCATGGCTATGTTACGGGAGGCCATCCTTACGAAGGTTTTTAACATAAAAGAAGGGATCAGCTTCAGCCAGGTGATGTCTGAAAGGTCCCCCAGCTTATTGCCGTCGATATCTTTGGCTTTTCGAATCTCATCCTGGATCTGCGCGCAGGTTTTGCGCTGGGCTTCCCGGATACCCACCGGTTCGGGGACGCTTTTTCCATCCAGTTCCCGTTCGATCAACACGCTGACCGTGACATCATCCAGCAATACCAGCCGGTTCCCCTTGATGAAGGAATTGAATTCCGGGTTCTCCCCCACCACCCGGGCCAGGCAGGTCACCAGGTAGGCGGTGAAAGAGATTTTTTGGCCGGCGGCCTCCCGGTGATCCCGGATCAGCCGCCGGGGGACTGATATATCCACCTCGGACAGGCTGTGAATGGTATTCTTCCGCCGGGTAACCGCTGCCGACGCCCGGACCATCCGGCGATTAAGATCAAGTCGGTCGATCCGGTATCCTTTTTTTCCGGTCATTTTATTACTCCTTCCGGGCCACGACCGCGAATTCCGCAGAACCCGGGTCGCAGGGGGTGCCGGCGACATCGGAATAAAATTCCTCCACGGAAAATCCCGCTGTTTTGAACTCTTTTTCCAGGTCTTTCGGAGTAAAAAACTGGTACCAGTTATATATCGTCCGGGTGCGGCCCGCCTCGACTATGGTGTACTTGTCCAGGGTTACCTTCTCTTCCTCGTATTTGAAGGTATTCAGAAAGCCGTAGTATTTCTCGGGCGACCAGAAGCCGTTGAGCTGGTTCACTTTGCAGGTGGCAGTCTCTTCCTTTTTATCAAATGCGGACATAGAATAAACATCCAGCAGGACCGCCCCCCCGGGGTTCAGAAAGCGGTAAAAGCGGCCAAGCAGTGTTTCCCTCTGACCCGGACTCAAGGTACAGAAATCGCAGAAAATCATGACAATCAGGTCAAACCTTTTATCCGTCTCAAATTCCAGGTAGTTCTGCTGAATATAATCGATGGTCAATTTCTTCTGTTCTGCCACCCTTCGGGCATGTTGAAGAGACCTCTCCGAGAAGTCAATCCCGGTGACCTGCGCATGATTTTCCGCCAGCGGGGTGGTATACAGCCCCGGTCCGCAACCGAAATCGGCAATCCGGGTATTGGTATTAACCCCAAAATGGGAAACGATCCATCTGATGGAACGGTCAATGAAGCCCCGGTTCCGGGAGGCCAGGTCTACCGATTCATCCAAATGGTATTCCAGCATCTTCATCGAGGTATGCTCGTGGGTCCACAATTCACCTGCGGTATAGCACTGGAAAGGGGCGGGACGGGCGTTGATTTCTTCCAAATGAGCAAACATCGGGATCTCCTTTTTTCCATTCATTTGCTGATTGTTCATAGATATCAGTTTTCCCCGGTAAAGAAAAGGGAAATCCCCCGATACACCGAGCAGAAGCTGCCTAGGCGGGTAAGAACCCCATCAGGGTTTTGATCTTCCGCGTGTTTTCTTTGTCCGTCAGCTTTTCCAGTAAGCGGAAGGCCACCTCCATGGCCGTGGATGGTCCCCGGGAGGTAATGATATTTCCATCCTCCACAATGGGTTCATTGCCGATTATGACCCCGAATTCCGCCAGTTGCTTCTGCCGTTTTCCCCCGGATAAATAATATGTGGTCCCGGTCCTGCCCTTCAGGATTCCGCTTTTCCCCACCGGCAAGGCCCCCACGCAAACCGTGGCGATGGTTTTGCCCGCCGCATTGAATTGCCGAATCAGGTGTAAGAAATCCGGATGGAAGGCGTCCTCATAAAATCCGTAGGGCTCAAATCCGCCGGGGATCGCCAATGCCTCGAATTCGTCCACCCTTACCTCGGAAATCAAGTGGTCCACCTTCACCTTGAGATCAAAGGTGCTTTTTAAATTGGCAAACAATCCACAGGTGAGCAACCCGGTGTCCCGGGAACCATAGATCTTGTTCCATCCGGTCACATCGATAAAGGCGCTGGCCTCGTGGACTTCAAATCCATTGGCCAGTAACAGAAGTACTTTTTTCATCGGATCCCAATATCGAAATGTAGCAGACCCGCGCGGTGAAATCAAGTGCCGCCCCGGGATTTTCGGTCCCGGGTTTCCGTACGGCCGGGTTCAAAAATCCAGTCGGAAACTTAGGTAAAGGAGCCGGTCCTTGCGAAATATACCGAACTTGCTGCGGGTTTCATCCCCGGCCAGATTAAAAAAACCGCCGGCCTGGATCAGCATGCCGTCGGCGACTTTCCATTCCAGGCTGGGGAGCAGGGAGAAGGAATTCGAATCCGATATCTCGTATAGACTGCCCAGCCCGATCTTCAGCGTACCGGCCGGGTTGCCGTACTTCAGGCGGCTGACCAGGTAGCTTTCCAGCTCCCCGAAAAACTGTCCGCTGGAAATCCCGAAAAAGGTGTTGGTGTCCTCCGAGAAATCCGCTTCGTCAAAAAAGCCTCGCAGGAACTGGATGTTGGCGTAAAAACCGCTGCCGAAATGGTAATCTGCTCCGATCACGTATTTAAAATAACTCTTCTCAAAGAGGTGGAATTTTTGGGTCAGAAACTGAGGCGTGCCGTTGAGCAGGACCGGCAGCCGGGCGCTGGCGGTCACCTCTTCGGGGATAAACCAGGCGGCTTCTGCCCAGAGTCCCATCCCCCACAGATCACCGGAGAGGTCGGCGCCGATCATCTGCAGACCGGGGTAAAGGAATCGGGCGTTGACGGTTTCCCCCGCCGACAGGCTGACCAGGGAGGGTACCGCGGCATTTCCATGGTAATAGTACAGGGCGGTATCCAGATTGAACAACAGGGTGGAGAATCGCAAACCGAAGTTGGTGTCGGCAATGTTGGGATCCCAGCTCTGGTTCACCGTCAGCTCATCGATGGCCTGGAAATTCTTGGTTAAAAAGGTATACCCGTAGGGAAGGGGGGCCACCTGGTGTTGAAAGAGCCATACCAGCTGGAATTTGGAGGCCATGCCGAGGTAATACTCGAAATTCAGGGCGGTCTGGGGCCGGCGCTCATAGGCGTAATCCGGGTCGAAGGTAAAAAAGTTGGCAAAATCGATGGGATTGAGCACATCCAGGACGTTGACCTTGTCCGCCGCTCCCCACTGGATCCTCTGCTTGCCCACGGTCAAATCGAGTTTCTTGACGATAAAATCGCTGACCTTGATATTCCCTTCATACAGATTGAGTTCGAAATATTCGGTATAAAAGGGAGAGCCCAGGATTCCCGCCTCCGGGAATAAATTTCCCGGTATGATATTTCCCGAATTGGAAAAGGCGTCGAAACGCAACCGGTAGGAGACCCGCTTGTTCAATCTCCCGGAAAAGACCAGCCGGGCTTCGATTCGTTTGAAGCTGAATTCCCCGGGTTCATGCTGAAAGAACCTGCCCTCCGGGTTGTCGCTGACAAAAAAGGAGGTGAAAAATTTCACTCTTCCGGAGATGTCTACACTGTCAGTGGCAAACACACCGATACCGCCCAGGGCGATCCAGATGACCAAAAGAAGGTAACCGCTTTTCTTCATCATGCCCCCTTACATCCTCCGTTTCAGAAACCGCTGGGTAAAAACCTCGTCATCAATGCCCTGGTCCACCTCGATATCCCGCATCTTTAGGGTGGTGTAGGATCCTTTCTTCTTGTCTTCGATCCGGATGCGGGAGGCGATATGGTACTGGCCGACCTTTTGAATCTCGTTGTTCATCTTTTTCCAGAGGTCACCGTCTTCGTCGTACATTTCCATGGAAAGGGGCATATATGTCTCTTTGTCCACGGTCATCCGGATCTTTGCGTAGGGCCGGTCGGCTCCTTCTTTGCGCAGTAACTCCAGCCGCCAGGAATTTTCGGTCTGATCCATGATCGTTGGGTGATAAGATCCGCTGAAATCCAGGGTTTCCAGGTCATGGTAGGAAAAATCCGAACCCTGGAACGAACTTTTCTTGGTAGATGAGGCGATCCGCCGGATCCGGCGGAACTCAGGCAGGTAAAGATACATCTGGTTCTCAGCCAGGACCAGCAAACCGATCCCGGCCACGTCCGCCGGGCTGAGGAACTTCATGATCCGCCAGTCATCCGCGTCGTGGATGTTCTTGGTCCAGGCCTTCAGCTCCCGGGTTTTTACCGTATTCCCATCGTGGATTTTCATGATCATGGTCATCTGTATGTCGGCCGGCGCCTGGCTGCCGCTGTTATGTTCATCGACCCTCTGCAATATGGTTTGGGCAGTTTGACCGCTGAGGGTCAGGATTGAACCCAGTATCACGGTGAATAAGCATAAAAATGATTTTCCATTTTTCCTCATTGTTTTCTCCTTTTTTTGATTTTTGGATTTAGTATAAGCAGGGCGGCCGGCAATACGGTCAGTGCCGACAGGGCGGCCAGAAAGAGAGAAGCCATCATGGTGGCCCCGAAATTCCGCAGAATCACCATGGTGGAAAGCAGCAACACCGCAAAGCCGGCCAGCACCGCCACGGCGTTGCTGAGGACCGCCTTGCCCCGCTCGATGACAATGGCGGAAATGGCATCCCCCATGGAAGCACCTTTTTCGATCTCCGCAGAAATACCGTGGACCAGGTGGATCGCGTAGTCGATACCCACCCCGATGGATATCCCCCCCACCATCATCGTGGTATAGTCCAGGGCGATCCCCAGATGACCCATCAGGCCGTACATCACCGTGATGGTGAAGGCAATGGGTATGGTTGCGATGAGTCCCATTACCAGGCTGCGTCTCATGATTACCACCAGCACCAGGGTCACCAGATAGGCCAGCAGCAGGGACTGGATCTGGGAAATCCCGAGAAAATGGTCCAGCCGGGATAACAGGGCCGGGGTACCGGATTGGCCGAAGAAACAGACCGGTACTTTTTTGCCCTGCAAGTCCCCGGCCAGAGCGGAAGGCAGTACCACCAGGTTATCCAGCAGGTCGTAGATGATGGATTTGACCCTCTTTTCAAAATCCCTGTCCGCTGCCGGCAGGTACGGGTGTAATTCCCCCCAGATATTTTCCACCAGCCGGTTTACGCGGTTTTCCTGCAGCTTGTAGAGCATGGTGGCCGCCGCATCCTCTCCCAGGGATTCCTCAAATTCATCCCGGGGCACCTCTTCCCGAAAAACCGTTACCATCCGGTCGGCACTGAGTTCACCTCTTTTAAGTAATTCGGTCAGGCGGTCATAGATCCGTTCCCTTTCCGGGTAGCGTAGAAAAAAATCGAAACCCGGAGATTCGATATATTCCCGCAGAATCCGGGGATCCGGTTCCGGACAGGGCCGGAGACCCGCCTGGCCCAGAATCTCCCGGATCTTCTGCCGGGTGGATTCCCACAGTTCCTGCTTTCCTGGTTCCTGATTCCCGTAATGCCGCCACAGCCAGAAAATCTCTTCACTCAGGAAACCGGCTTCCTGCCGCCGCAGCCTATTGGCCCCGGAGGGTGGAATTTCTTCCAGATTGAATTCCACCAGGTCCTGCTCCGTATGCGCCCGGATAAATACCTCCAGCTTTTCGGCCATTCGAATGTTCTCCCCGGTTTCGGACTGGGAGGTCTTGGAAAACACCACGGTCTCCCGATTGTCCCCGGTCACCAGTTGTTTGAGTTCCGCCCGGCCGTCGATGAAAAACCACAGGTTCCCCACGGCTGCCGATGATTCGGGCAGCGCGTACCGATCGTTCATCTGAAAATTCAACTCATGGATGATCGAAACCAGGGAGGCTGGCTGACTCACATTTTCCAGGGAAAGCAGAAAGTTCTCTCCCCGGCGCAGCAGCCGCAGAACTGCGGGGGATTTGACATTCTCCGCTTCCAGATAAAACAGCACGGCATAGGCGCCGCTGAAATTCCGGACGGATATATCGTGGGCCTTCCGGGGTACCGAATCCTCCGGATAATACTCGATGAAATTGATCTCTTTGGTAAGTTTCGGGATTCCGGCGATACAGAAGACCAGCAGCAGCATCGCGACCACCGCCACGGCAATCCGGCGGCGGATCACAAAATCCGCCAGCTTTCCCAGGGAAGCCGAAAATCCGCTGTCAGCGGTTTCTTTTTTTCGGTCAAAAGCGGCAAAAGAAGAAAGGGCGGGGATAAGGGTCAGGGCGATCAAAAGAGCCAGTCCAATACCGAGGGCCGCGTAAAACCCGAAATCGGCGATCAGGGCCAGGCGGGCCGATTTGAAGGAGAGAAAGCCCACGAAGGTGGTCAGACCCGCCAGGATAACCGGGACAAAAATCGTGGCGGTGGAGTGCTGGAGCTTGGCCGGCTGCAGTTTTGCCGGCCCCTGCAGGTCGTGGTTGAATTTGTTGAGCACATGGATACCGTAGGCCGATCCCAGGGCCGTCAGTATTACCGGCACGGCGGTGATAATGAAGGACAGGGGGATTCCCAGATGTCCCATCATACCGAAAAGCCAGACCGAGGAAAGCAGCACCACCAGCGACGGGAACAGCACCCCCCGGACGGACCGGAAGGCGATGAAAAGAATGATCCCGATGACCACGAAGATCAGGGGGGTCAGCAGGGTGATGTCCCGGATGGCAAATTTGTTCAGGTAATGGGCGTCCGAGGGAAGACCGGCATGGTAGACCGTTCCATCCTCCCCGAAAGCCTGCTCCGCCCGGGGAAATACCAGCTGACTGACCACATCGTCGGAATTGTAGTCACTGGAAATATAAACCGAAATCGCCACCCATTCCCCGTTCCCGGAAATCACGTTGTTTTGATAGTCCTCTTTGGACAATACGTAGTTTTTGAATTCTTCCAGCTCTTCGGCCTTCCGTGGCACATTCGCCAGCAGATCCCGAACCTCGATTCCCCCTTCGATTTTTTTAATGTCCCCGGCAGTGGCCAGGGAGTGAACCAGGAATATCTCACTGCGGTCCTGCATTTCCTGGCTGAAGGTTTTCAGTTTTTCCAGAAATTTCCGGGTGAACACCCCCTGGTCAGGGTGAACCAGGATCATGGCGATTTCATTGGTGGCGAACTTTTCCGTGGTCTGAACGAAAAGGGAAATCACCGGGTCATCGGGTGCAAGCCAGGAGATGAAGTTGTTGTAAAACCGAAGTCTGGGAAAGCCGGTGGCCGCAAGCAGCGTGATACCCAGGATCAGCAGGATCACCAGCCACCTACGATTTACCACGAACCGGGACCACTTTTCGGTAAAACGGTTCATTTACGCCTCTCTGTATCTGATCGATTCCATGAAAACCTCAAAAATGGGCAGGGCAATCTCCACCAGCCCCTTCTTGCGCTCATCCACCAGGTTCCAGAAGGTAAAAGCCGTCTGGATCACTCCCAGATAGCGGATGGGAACCAGCTCTTTTTTGATGTTTTTACCCAAAACCCCACTCTGCATCCCGCGCTCAACAATGTGGGAGATTTTTTTCATCATAAAAACGATGATATCCTTGAATCGTGAAAAAACCTCTTTTCCTTCAATATACAGTTCGTCACTGAACAGAATACGGTAAATACCGGGGTATTTCTCCAGTGCCTCTGCGGCATAGACAAACCATTCCCGCAGGGCTTCATCCGCCGCCGGTTTTTCTTTCTCCAGGAGCCGGAACCGCTCGGTCAGCAGTTCTCCGAACATATCCAGGATGAGGGAGAAGGCCTCGGTTTTTGATTCAATATGCTTATAAAGGGCGCCTTCAACGAATCCCACTTCCCCGGCGATTCTTTTGGTGGTGATGCCCCGGATTCCGTGGCGGTCGGCCAGCTCCAGCACCGCGACGATAATGTCCGCCTTGCGTTTCCCCAGATACTCTTCAAAAAAACCTTCCATGGTTTATCTCCCGGTGAGTGAACACTCACCCGCTAATTATAACATGTCTTATTTCTCTGTCAACCGGTAAAAAGTAACAAATCAGGACTGAAGCCGAAGAATTGACTCACCATTTCTGGTGAGCCGTTACCAATGGCGGTTATCTGATCTCAGAAGGAAGGTATTATTCCCAGGTCCGGAATATCGGGTGGGCCTCGGTGTTGAAGATTACTTTGCGAAAATCCAGGGTGTCCGCCGGGGCGAAGAGAAGGTAAAGGTATTTGAGGGTTTCCGCCAGAAAAAAACTCTGCATGCCGTCGGCCTTTTCCCCGGTCCTGACATCAGCCAGGTGGGTATAACCGGTGGAAACCCGGCAGTATTTCCGGATGCTTTCAAAGAAGCTGCGGCCCATTTCCAGGTATTTTTCATCCCCGGTGGCCTGGTACAGGTAACAGGAGGATTCAATGTTTTCCGGCCGGAGAGCATAGGTAAACCGAACCCCTTTCATCTTTCGATAGTCGAAGGTTTCCGGCTCAATGCCGTATAAATTCCACATCTTAAAATTGGAATCCTGCAGTTTCTTCGCTCTCTCCAGATCTCCCCCCAAAACCAGCACCCCCGGAAGGAAGGCATCCAGAGCGCCGGTCCAGGTCCGGGTCCGCCGGCCGGTGTGCATATCGGCATGGCCGTACCACAGGCCCGAGGGAGTGAAATCCGCCAGGTACCGGTTCACGGCGGTAATACTGGTCTGCCACATGGTTTTAAAATCATCGTCTCCAAACAGCTTCCAGGCCTTCAAAAGGTATTCGTAATAGGAGTCGATCATCCCGCTGACATGGGAACCGGTAAGAATCCACTGACCGGTCTCCACGTCGATGACCGACCCCACCAGGTTAATCTTTGAACGCCGTTCGTAAAGCTCCATTACCGCCTTTTTGGCCGCCTGGTAGTATTTCACATTCCCGGTGAGCTTACTCAGGGTGCCAAACTCCAGAATCAGGGTGCCGATTTCCGCGGGGTTGTTGCGGGGATCCCGGGTTTTGCCGGTTTTCAGGTTCACCATCTTGTAGGGCATGCCGGTGGGAGAATTGAAAACCGGCAACAGCCGGTTCGCCAGGTCAACAGCCAACTTGAGAAAGCGCCGGTCCCCGTCCATTTGATAAGCCGTGATCAATCCTCCCAGGATCCGGATCGTGATCTCGAAATTCTGAACATAAAAATCATGGTCGAAATGAAGCTTCTCAAAAATCAGGGCTTTGGCGGTTCCGGCCTCATCTTTCAACCCCATGAGGATCATCGTATCCAGGGCGTCCACGGGGGTCATGAGCAGGGAGGCCGGATACCAGTCCCGATACGTCCGGGTCAGGGGCTTGAGGGCGTCATGCCCCCAGGCGTATTTTTGATAATTATTCCAGGCGTGGAGAAATTCTTTTATTACTTCATCGGCCAGCCGGCCTTTTTCCAATCCGTCTCCCTTCAGGGGCAGACAGAGAGAAGCCAGAAACAGGATCATCAGCAAAAATACGGGACTGTTCTTCGGCATGGTTCCACCTCCACTCTGAGATCATACCAGAAAACAGGCAGGATTGGGATGTACCTCCATCCAGTATGGCCGCCTGCCTCCTGATACCGGGTAGAAAGCCCGGACCACCCGGCATGATATCCTTTTTCCCGCGTAATTATGCTAAAATACAAGATGAGGAGATTGATTGCCCTCCTTTTATCGGCAGCCGTTGGTCTGCCGGGTTTTTCTCAGCAAAAGGTCACCCTGCCGGGGGTTTTCAACCCGGAGATGATCGAGGTCAATGATCGTTTTCTTTATATCACCGAAGATATGAGAATCAAGATCTTTGACAAAGAGGATTACCAGCTTTTTAAAACCGTAGGCAAGCGAGGGGAAGGGCCCGGGGAGTTCATGGGGTTTATCATTCCCTATGTCTTTTCGGAGTATATTTTTGTCAACTGTCCCGGTAAAATCCTGTACTTCACTCTGGAAGGGGAGTTCATCCGGGAGATTCGGGCGATGAAGGTCTTCGGCCGCTTTAAACCCGTTGGGGGCGGCTTTGTGGGCTACAATTATACCCGTATCGACGGGGTCCGTTACGAACAGTTGTTTCTCTACGATAACAAATTCACCCGGCAGAAAGAACTCTACCGGCGCAGATACATCCGGCAGGATGACGGCAGCCTGAACCTGATCAACGAACGTCCTCCCTTTCTTTATATTTACCAAAACCATATCTACCTGGACAGCGTCGAGGGGGATATCCTGGTATTCAGTTACCAGGGAGAGCCGGTGAAAACCATCACCTGGCCGAAGGAACTCATCCCCTTCACCCCGAAGTATAAACAGAGGTTTGAAGAAGGCCTGAAGAACAATCCCCGGACCCGGGAGTTTTATTTCCGCAGCCGAAAGGACCTGGCCTATCCGGACCACCTCCCGATCATCCGCATGTTTCACCTTTCCCGGGGATTGTTGTATATCCTGACCAGCCGGGAGGGGGATGGGGATACCCTGGAAATGCTGACCGTGGACCTGGAGGGGAATATACTGGCGAGACAGTTTGTGGCCATTGGTCCTTTTGCACGTTCGCTGTTTCCCCTGCATTACACTGTGTTTGACCGGACCCTATATGTACTGGAGGAGAACCTGGAGGCGGACACCTGGGAACTGCACGTCACCGATCTATCACTTGCCCATTGATGGTGAATGCCGGTTTCCCGGCAAAACGGCCCCGCCGTTCTGCCCTGCCCCTTGATTTGGTAACCCGGAGAAGGTAGAATAATCCCAGATGATCCATCACCATCGACCCACAACTTACATATCCCTGCGGTCAGACACTCCCGGAGTGCAGGGGGGGGCGCCATGACCCAGCCGGCGGCCCCGACCAGCACCCTGATCAAAATCATCACCGGGGTGATATTCGGACTGATGGCGTTTTTTTTGATTCTGGGATTGTCCGATCCGGTCCTGCTGGCACCGGCCGCCTTCATCGGAATCCTCCTGTTTTTGTGTTACCTGTTCGCGCCGGTTCAGTACGAGCTCCGGGGGGGGAGCCTGGTCGTCCATCGGCGGATCAACCGGAAGGTCTTTTCCGGGGTAACCGGCTGTTCCATTCCCGATACTGCTTTCCCCAAGGCACTACGGACCTGGGGCAACGGGGGGCTTTTTTCCTTCTCCGGCCGCTTCTGGAACCGGACCTGGGGGACCTTTCACGCCTACCTCACCCACCACCGCGCTCCCTACCTGTTGCTGGTGGAAACCCGAAAAGGAAAGGTACTGATCTCCCCCCTGGATCCCGATGGGTTTCTGTAAGTTCAGGGCCCATCTCCCCTTCCCCACCGGCCAACCGATGCCGGGTTCCGCTTTCCCGGTTTCAGCGGGACCTGGCGTGTCCGTCTCCGGTCGGAAGCGCGAGTGCCGGTGCGGGAATTGCCGGCCCGGCCCGGAATTCTCCCCGAAGACCGAATCGGGTGGACGAAGAGAGTTGGCGGTGGGCCGGAACCCGGGCGTTCTGGTTTGATCGCCGGGCGACAAACCCCCAAAAACGACAGTATCAGAAATCAGGCGCTGATTTTGACCAGGTGGGCGATCCCCTCCAGCAGCAGGTCGATGTGCCGGTAACTCACGAAGATATTGGTGGACACCCGGACCCCTCGGGTATCGTCTTTGTCCCGACCGATGGTCCGGACCACCAGGTTGTATTTCTCTCTCAGGTAATTGACCACCTGCAGCGGCTCCAGCCGGGGGTGGGAAAAGGCGGTCAATCCCCCGCTCAGGGACGGGTCGAGGCCGGTATGCAGGCGGATCCCCTTGATGTCCTGCAGGCCCTTTTTCAGATAGGCCGCCAGGGCTTTGATTCTCCGTTCGATCCGGTTTTTCCCGATGATTTTCTGAAATTCGATGGCCTCTCCCAGGGCAAAGGTCAGGGGGTCGGCTCTTTGACCGAGGGTCTCAAATTTCCGGGCATCCCGGTGTCGGTCCCATCCGGAATTGGCGATGGTCGGCCATACCCGGTCCTGTACCGCTTTTTTTACATAGAGAAGCCCCCGCCCGGCGGGTGCCCCCATCCACTTGTAAGGACTGGATGTGAAAAAATCGACGCCGGATTCTCTCATATCCAGGTTGAGCATTCCCAGTCCGTGGGCGCTGTCGGCCAGCACCAGGATATCGTGCCGATGAGCCAGCTCGCACAATTCTATGAGGGGGAAAATCAGCCCGGTCAGATAGACCGTGTGGCTGATGCTGATCACCCGGGTCCGGGGAGTAATGGCCTGCCGGAAGGCATCGATGATTTCGGCTTTATCCCGGGGGGGAACCCCGAGAGGTACTTCTGTGACCTGGATCCCGCAGCGTTTTTCTTTCAGTTTCCAGGGATGGATTCCGGCCGGATGTTCCAGGCTGGAAATCAGCACCTGATCTCCCGGTTTCAGGTCCAGGCCGTTGGCGATGAAGTTCATCCCTTCGGTGGTGTTCCGGGTAAGGGCCACTTCACCGGGGGAAGCGTGGATGAATTCGGCGAGCTTGGCCCGGATCGTTTCTTTTTTTTGGGGAAAGTAGTGGTAAAAATCAAAGGGATTGGTGGCCTGTACCCTGAAATCGTTGATCAAACAATTGAATACCGGCCGGGGCATGGGACCTACTGTGCCGTTGTTCATCATGATCAGGCCATCCTGAAACAGGTAATGTTCCCGGATGAGGTCCCAGTAGACTCCGTCCGGCGCTTCCTCCCGGATGTGTTTCAGGTTCAGGGCGTGGATCTTCTGATAGGTTCCGGCGTTCAGTTCAGACAGGGCGGCCAGCGACAGGGCGGAGCCGGCCAAGAGTTTTTTCCCAAAATCCCGTCTCGAGAATTGCCGGGGTTTTTCCACCGGGGAAGATTTTTGTGAGATATTCATCATACCCTCCTTTCTTCTTTTATTATAGCAGGTAGTCAAACCCTTGCCCATAGGCATATCCTGATAAGGAAGCGGGGGGCTTGGGTGTCCGGTTCGCGAGGCGGTTGGACCCGGGGATTCCCAATCTTTTTTTTTGACTTAATTTTCTGCATTCCGTATGATGTAGGGGAATTGAGCGGGGGAGAACGACTATGGATTGTCAGGAGGAGTCATGAGAAAAAAAATCATTGGTTCTCTTTTTGCACTGGTGTTGCTCACCTGCGGCCTGATGGCCCAGGGGGACGCCTACTGGCGGATCGGGCCCAGTTACACACCCGCCGCTCCCCGGCCCGGCGAGACGGTTACCATTACGGGGACGGTTTCTTTAAACCACGGGACCATGACCAGCGTGCTGGTCAGGGGGGGGGTGGATGGAACCCGGTTATACAACTACCGGATTCCCATCCTTGAAGTCGGGGATATGGTGGAGCTGAGTTTCACCTGGACGGCGACCGAAGGCCTGCATACCCTGTGGTTCGCGATCGATCCCACCCATGAACAGACCGATGCCAACCGTGACGGTGACCGCTGGGAACAGGTGATCCGTCCCCGTCACCTGGCTTACCCGGACCTCCAGTTTGGGATGTCCTCATTCAGCGTGACCCCTTCCACCTTTGAAGCCGGAGAGACGGTGACTTTTCATTACGGGATAAGCAATATCGGGGGGAGCAATGCCACGGAAACCTTTGACGTGGGGCTGCGGGTGGACGGAACCATCGTTCAGCGACACACCTATACCGGAATGGAGGCCGGCCGGGGAGCGGTCAATGATTTCATCTGGACCGCGGTATGCGGAGTGAATGTGGAAATTGTGGCTGACTGCGACGGGGTGGTGACCGAGGTCAATGAAACCAACAACGTCATGGATGATGACCGGCTGGAGTGCGGGGCCAGCTGGCATGAGTCTAAAAACTTCTGGTTCGAGAATATACGTCCGGACACCTCCTCCACCCCCCTGACCCATCGTACCACCCCCACCCGGATTACCGCGGACCTGCATTATGAGGGAACCACGGGCAGCGGCACCCATCAGACGGAGGTGCACATGGGAACGGTTTCCGGAGGGGTGGTCAGAACCCAGATGTTGACCGGGTTGACTCTTCCCGGAGACGCGGTGACCCCGGTCAGTTTCGATGTGGCCCTGCCGGTGGGTACCACCCGGGTATTTTTTGAAGTGGACCGGGCGCGGCGAATTGCGGAGTTCAATGAAAGCGACAACCGCCTGGAGCAGGATATCCGGGTAACAGGGGGCAGCAAATCCGGCTTGCCCTCGGTTTCTCCGCCGACCAAGAAGCTGGATTACCGGGTGGGGATCAAAAACAAAAACCAGCTGAAATTAAAATCCTTTAAAGCCGGCGTCGAGATCCGGATTCCCGGGGTTCTGGTGACCAGCGGGTTATCGAAGCCCGGCATGGCAAAAGTACAGGTGACCTTCGGCCGGGTAAAGGTTCCGGGTCTGCCGATCAAAAAGGTAATGGATGTGCGAGTGCCGAAGGACGGGTCGGTGCCGCTGGTGTTCCGCCAGGTGATCAAGACAGCCGGTCAATGGCAGATCCATGTGGAGGTGCTGGTCAAGGATACCAATCCGGCCAACAACAAGGACAGCGCCGTTTTTACGGTGAAATAAACGGGGATCAGGACTACTCAACGCCTGGCCGGGGAGGCTTATGATATCATCGGGGACGGATTGAATCAGGCGGTGATCGTTCCCCGAAAAGAGTCTGCCCGGTGATCCCCCCGACCCATCAACCGGCGATGATCAGAAAGTAATTCTTCTTTCCCTTCTGGACCAGCAGGATATTCCCCTGGAGGAGATCATCGGAGGTGATCTGTTGGTCCGGGGAGGAGATCCGTCGCCGGTTGATCAGCAGGCCGTTGTTCTGGACCAGGCGGCGCAGTTCTCCTTTTGAAGCGAAGATTCCGGTTTTTCCCACCAGCAGGTCGGGCAGGTCAACTCCCCCCGCCAGGGCCTTTCTGGCCAGGCGCTTTTGGGGGACGCCCTCAAAGACGGAGAGGAGCGTTTCCCGGGAGAGAGATTGGATATCCTCTTCCCGCCCCCGGCCGAAGAGAATTTCGGAAGCCTGTCGGGCGTTCTCATAATCGATCCGGGAGTGAACCCGGCAGGTGATGTCCTCGGCGACTGCTTTTTGTAACAGCCGCTGGTGGGGCACTTTCTGGTGGGCGGTGATAATATCATCGATCTGTGAAAATTCCAGCAGGGTCAGCATCCGGATGATCTTCTCCGCATCCGGATCGCTCAGATTCAACCAGTACTGGTAGAATTTGTA